>Ga0302242_1000049_pt1 | contig 149941 bp, 135 predicted proteins | sample AAG_UR_Lys_MG_FD_193510 | JGI IMG/M metagenome (GOLD analysis project Ga0302242, IMG submission 193510) | Enriched activated sludge microbial communities from anaerobic digester in WTTP, New Holstein, Wisconsin, United States - AAG_UR_Lys | ecosystem: Engineered > Bioreactor > Anaerobic >...
CCATACCTGTTCGGGATCTTGTTCCCGTTGTTGTCATAGGTGACAAAGGTCTGGGTGGTGCCGGAGGTCTGTGCCTGATAGCCTTGCTGCAAAGCTGCGGAGTACACCGCCATCGGCTTGATGGAGGAACCCGGCTGCCTTGGCGAGATCGCCCGGTTGTACAGCATCCGCCCCTTGGTGTTCCGGCCGCCCACCATGGCTTTGATATAGCCGTTGGCATAATCCGTGATCACCATGGCTGACTGTGGCTGCACCACCTTCTGGTTCAGGGTGTAGGAGCCGGGTCCAAGGACCATGCCCACTTCGTTGAACTGGAAGAAGTCCGGGTGATCGGTGAAGAATTGCGCCGAGATCACCAGATTCCCGTCTTCGTCCTTGCTCTTGTATTCCATAGGGATGTTGATATAGCCCCCGTCGATGCTGTAGAAGATGGACTCTTCATAGAAGTATACCGGCTTGAACTCCAGGCTGTAGTCTGTCTGGCCGTTGACGGTGGTATTGTAGATGTTCAGCCGACGTCCCTTGAAAATCGTCACGGAGCCGTCGCTGTTGCCGGCATATTCCTCCGGCGTCAGGGTGAAGCGGCCTTCCGCATCGAAATAGTTGCCGTAGCTGTACATCAGCACCTTCTTGCTTTCGTCCAGGATGTTGCCGCTGGCATCCTTCTTCAGATTGGCGACGCTGGGGAAGTTGGCATTGTTGGAGAATTCCTCCTTGACGATGGCTTGTATATCCGAATCCATGGTGGTGTAGACCGAAAGGCCGTTGGTGTACAGCATCTGCTTGGCTTCACTGTATTCCAGATCAAACTCCTCCTGAAGGTCCGAGATCACCTGCTGGATCACATAATCTCCGAAATAAAATGAAAGTTCGTCTCTTTCATCCAGACCCGGGTTGATGTGGGCCGCCAGAGTGTCCTGCAGCGCCGCGTCATACTGCGCCTGGTCGATCTTGCCCTGGTCCAGCATCATCCGGAGGCAAAGCTCACGACGGTCCTTGGATACGTCGCTGAACACATAGGTGTATTGAGAGCCCTTATACAGGATCCCCTCGGTCTCCTCCGTCACCGCGCTGCTTTCCAGCGTCTTGATCAGCGCATACCGGTCAGGAGCCTGGGGCAGGGCTGCCAATGCGACGCATTCCATCAGATCCAGGTCGCTGACGTTTTTGCTGAAGTAGGCCTGGCTGGCGGACTGGACTCCATAGGAGTTGTAGCCCAGGAAGATGGTGTTCAGATAAGCCTCGATGATCTGCTCCTTGTTCAGGTTGTTTTCCAGCTGGATCGTGTAATAGGCCTCCCGGATCTTCCGGGTGAGGCTTCGCTCGGATTTGGTATCCGCCAGGTACACGTTTCGGGCCAGCTGCTGGGTGATGGTGGAGGTGCCGCTGATCTGCCCGGAGGTGAAGGAGTCCTTGACGGCCCCCAGGATCCGCACAAAATTAAAGCCGTTATGCTCCCAGAAGGTCTTGTCTTCCAGGGCCACGAAGGCATTGATCAGATTCTCCGGCAGTGCTCCGTATTCCACATTGGTCCGCTTGCCCTCCGCCTCGAAAATCGAATCGATCTGGGCGCCTTTGTCATCGTACAGCACCGAACTCTCGGAGAGTAAACTGTATATGTTGTTAGGCTCGATGTTCGGCGAGGATATGACGATGGAGATCACAAAAATGAACCCGATGGCTATCAGGCCGCAGACTGCAAAAGCGATGGCTTTGGCCAATTTTCGTGTATTCAACCGATATCTTTTGGATCGCAGCTTGTTTTTTTTCGCTCCGGCCATTTCTGGATTTTCACCTGCCTTATCGATAATGAACTTGTTTTTTATTGCAGCTCCTGCTGCGGATACTGCTCCGCCCACTTTGTTCACAGTGTCTGCAGCAACGGTTTTCGCATTGTTGAGGATCGCATTGACTGCTGGCGTATCCTTGCCATTGTTTTGCTTTTCTGCCAGCCGCTGAGATCTTGACTTCACGGTATTCGCGATCGGGTTCGCTGGTTCTTGGGGTTCTTCGTCAACATCGGAGCTTTCCGCATTCATGTCGATGTTCTGTGTGCCTTCATTATTGCTTAAGCCACCGCTAATTTTATCAAATTCCTCACTGACATTATCAAATTGAGCAAAAAACTCGTCTATTTCACGTTGTTTTTCTTCGTCGCTTAACTTTTGACTCAAAATTATTTCACCTGCCTTTATTCTTTGTACAATCAAAATTTAGAAAGACAAAACATTATATCATATCCGATATTACATAGGAAGAAATAAGAGATAATTGAAATCTAGTTGTAAAAATGGTATAATATGGCAGTATTTATTTTTTTATCGTTTTGTACACTGCAAAGTATAGACGGAAGGGCGGAACAATGCGCAGACCGATGATCTTACTATCCGGGAGTTTTGCCGGAGGCGCAGGCCTGACTCGAATCCTGGAGATGCCGGCCATTTTTTATATGATAGTGCTATTGACAGTCGTATTAACTATCATGATTTATTGTGCACGAGAGTTTGGCAGCATCGGGACAAAAATGTTTCATCATCTTAAATCGCAATTTGCAATAGCGATCGTTTTCATGCTTTTGGGGATGACATTTTTTCAATTCGATTTCGAAAAAGAATATAATCTTTCAGAGCTTGCCGGCTTAAAAGATGAAATAAAAGGATATGGGCTGACAGTGGAAAAACGTTCCGAGGAGTTGATACGGTTAACATTAAAAGTAACGGAAACCGGCATCCTGGGCAAGTTGGAAAAGCCGGAAAAAATCCTGATCAGTATTTATGAAGCCGATGATCTTGAAAGCTACGGCGATCTTGTAGGCAGGCACATGGCCATTGTCGGGACCTATGAGGAACCAAGCCCGGCCAGAAATCCGAATTGCTTTGATTACAGACTGTATTTGAAAACCCGCGATGTCGGAATGCTCTTCAAAACGCAAGCAGGGCATGTGCATGTAATGCCAAACGAAAATGAATTCGATCGCATCGATCATCAAATATTGAACGGCCTGTCGAAGGCCAAATGCCGATTTGCTGAAAAATTGATATTGTTTGTTCCTGAAGATCATGCGGCTCTTATCCAGGGGATGCTTTTTGGCGATACAAATGGCATCGATGAAAATACGCTTCTGGCCTTTCAAAAAAACTCCACTGCCCATATCCTTTCGGTGAGCGGGCTGCATATCGGGATCATCTATATGTTCATGAATATGTTTGTGAAAGGAAGAAGGTGCCTCTGCTTCGATTTGGCTATGATCCTGTTTTTTCTGGCATATGCAGCGCTTTCATCTTTTTCTCCTTCAGTGCTGCGGGCGGTTTTTATGATCACGCTGCACATTTTTTCAAAACAGCTTTATCAGCGATACGACCTGTTGAGCGCAACGATGTTCACTGCGCTTGTGATGCTGATGGCAAATCCGATGATGATCCTCAATGCAGGCTTTCAAATGTCCTATCTAGCCATGCTTTCTCTTGCCGTTTTCCTGCCGATCGTTGAAAGAATCCTAAAACACAAGGCTTTTGCAGCTTTATGCCCTGTCCTGGCTATCCAGGCCGGCATGACGCCATTGATCTGCTATCATTTCAATTACATTTCCCTGGGTGGATTTGTAGCCAATATCCCGGTGATTTTCCTTTCGGGATTTCTGATCCCAATAGGGATATGCCTGCTGCCGATGTCTCTGGTGTCCTCAGGACCTTTATTCGGAATAGGAGCGACTGCATTGGATCTGTTGTGCGGGATCATGGAGCATATCAATCAGCATATTTATATGGATGGCGGGCTGAGCCGCCATATCGTAAGCCCGTCATTGACGCTGCTGATACTTTATTATGGCCTTCTCTTCTTTCTGGGCTCAGAAGGTGCAATGATCCTTTTTGAAAGAAGGGAAATCATGCGGATCGCGGCCATCCTGCTGATAATCATGATTGCAGCTCTGGGTGCAGGAGCAATCGATACCGAACCCCTGAATGGAGCAGGCCTGGTTTTTCTGGACGTGGGTCAGGGCGACTGCCTTTTTGTGCAGGCTCCATCCGGCAGGACCTTTCTGATCGATGGCGGCGGAAGCGCGGATTATGATACCGGCGTGAAAACATTGCTGCCGTTTCTTCTTAAAAACGGGCACGACAAAGTCGACATGGCCATCGTGACGCATCTCCATGAGGACCATTACGGAGGCATCAGGAGCCTCAGCCAGGAAATCGAAATCGGCGCATTATGTCTTTATGAGGGATATCGAAAAAAAGAGGAGGATATCGTTGCGGAATCCGGTTTCGCCGAAGGAGATTTCATCTATCTGAAGCAGGGAGATCAAATACAATTTGACGATGCTGTCACCATAACAATACTTTTCCCGGAAAGGAAAGATGAGGAGTGTTATGAAAGACTCCTGGCTGATGAGAAAAATGAAAACGATTTGTCGCTCATAGCTTTAGTGGAGTATCAAGGCATCAAGATTCTGATGACGGGAGACTTGGATACAAAGGGAGAAAAAAAGATGATGAGGAGCATAGATCCGGAAGCGTTGAAATGCGATATACTGAAAATCGGCCATCATGGGTCGAAATACAGCACCGGTGACGAATTCCTCAAAGACTGCGATCCCCGACTTGCCGTTTTTCAGGTGGGGAAAAACAATTTCGGGCACCCTCATGGAAGTATCATTGAAAAATGCATGAAAAAAGATATAATGATATTTAGAAACGATAAGCACGGGGCAGTGGGGATCGGGATAGAACATGGGGATGAACAGCAAATATGGGTACAGAGTATGCTTACAGGGAAATAATCAAGGACTTAAAAGAGAATAACATCGGCTCTGTAGTATTACTATATGGTAAAGAGCAATTTCAAGTCGACTGGGCCCAGTCCCTGCTGATCGACAAATATATCAATCCGGCAGTCAGGGAGCTGGATGTTACAACTTTTCAGGAAAAGCCTTCCGCTAATGAAATCATAAACTCTTGTGAGACACTCACGATGATTTCAGAACGAAGAGTTGTGATCATCCCCGATTGCGGATTTTTTAATGAGAAAAAATCGGATAGCGAAAAAACCGATAAGCAGGCAAAACACGATACCGACACAGAGATTCTCGTTGAATATATCCCCTCGCTGCCGGAAACCACACTGCTGATTTTCAGAGCCGAAAAGGCCAGCAAGCGGTTGAAACTATACAAAGCCATCGAGAAGAAGGGGAAAGCATACGATTTTCAGCAGCTGCAGCTGGCTGATCTGAAAGGCTTCATCCTGAAACGATTTAATAAAGCGGGCAAGCATGCAAATGACAGGGTGATCCAGGAGATCATTGATCTTTCGGGATATTATAACCGGGAAACTGATTACACGCTGTTTAATCTGGAAAATGATCTTGCTAAAATAATCGCCCATTCTGATGGATCGGAAATATCATCCCTGGATGTGATGCACACTCTGTCAGGGGATCTCGACACCTATGTTTTTTCCCTGGTCGAGGCCCTCGGCACCGGCGATAAGGGGGAAGCGCTGGCATTATTCAATAACATGGCTGTTTCCGGGGAGAATGTCTTCAAGATCCTTGGATTATTGGCTTCCCAGTATGAACTGATCCTTGATATCCGGGAACTTCTGGACAAAGGGGCGGATCCCAGAAAAATACCCGCAATGCTGGGCGTAAATGAATTCCGGGTCCGCAAAGCTTCTTATACAGCGGGAAGATATTCCGCAGCAGCGTTGAGAAAGGTCCTTAAAAGACTGTATGCGGTGGACAAGCATATAAAAACGGGTTTGCTGGAGCCCGCCCTGGCCATGGAGTACTTCATAGGAGAACTGTGATGAACAAACAAATCAAGGCAGATATGATGCTGTTATTAGTGACCGCTTGCTGGGGCGTATCTTACTACTTGATGGACATCAGCCTGAACGAAATGGGGCCCTTTACGCTGAACGCCCACCGGTTTCTAATCGCTTTCGCCGCTGCCGCAGCATTCTCCTGGCCCAAATTAAAAAGTGTGAATAGGATCACACTTAAATACAGTTTTTATGTTGGGATGTGTCTGGTGGCCGTTTATGTAGGAGCTACTTACGGTGTCATGTATACCAGCCTTTCCAATGCAGGATTCCTGTGCGCCCTTGCCGTTGTCATAACGCCTGTTCTTGCCTATTTCATCAACAGGGAGATCCCCAGTGAAAAGCTCAGCCTTGTGGTGGTCATGTGCATCGTGGGCATTGGCCTTCTGACTTTGAATGAGGACCTGAAACCCGCCGTGGGGGACTTGCTTTGCATCCTGTGCGCCGTGGCTTATTCCGTCGACCTGATCATCACGGAGAAGGGGGTGCGCAAAGAAGAGGTGAACGCTTATCAGCTTGGGGTATTTCAGCTTGGCTTCACAGGTCTTATCCAACTTTTGCTGGCCTTCGCAATGGAAGAGCCGCACTTTCCGTCCAGCAGCCCGGTTTTGGCCGCGGTATTATTCCTTGCAATATTTTGCACCGGCCTGGCCTTCATCGTTCAGGCAGTGGCCCAGCAGTACACCTCCGCCACTCACGTTGGCGTCATATTTACTCTCGAACCCGTCTTTGCGGGATTTGTGGCATACTTTTTTGCGGGCGAAGTCCTGCTGCCAAGAGCCTATATTGGAGCGGTGCTGCTTGTAGCAGGATGCTTCATCATGGAAATCGATTTCAAAGCGCTGCTCGCCCGTAAAAGGGCGGCCTGAATGGTATTCCATGGATTCTTCTAAATCCTTTGAACTATCACATCTCCCGGGTGAGGATCCGTTTCAGCCGTGCAAATCTTGGAAGGCCGTCCTTATATGGCATCTGAACGTCTCCCTGGATCAAAGGAGAGGTATAGTCCAGAAAATCCTTGCGCAAATCGTTTCCCGCTTCATTGATCCATTCCCTCGGTATGCGTTTCACCGCGTTGGCGACATCCACCAGATCGATCAGGCAGGTCTCGCTTTTGTAAGGATTGTTGGAAACCCTGATCAGACCGATCATCTTGTCTGAAACGCCTTCAAAGGCGTACTCGAAAGCTTTTTGTCCAACCTCATAGGCCTCCATGATATCCGTTTCCGAAGCCAGATGAACTGCGCATCGCTGCAGAAGGCTCAACTCGATGCCTCTTACCTTGGCATTGATTTTTGATTTCGCAAAGTTGGCAAGGCTCGTTGCCAGGCCTCCCATTTTTGGATGTCCGAAAGCGTCTTTTTCAGTCGTGTTGTCAGTGAAGTAAGAGGCGATATAAGTGCCATTCTTGTCCTTGATGCCCTCGGAGACCGTCACCATCACATCTCCGTTTTTTTCATAGACCCGGGTCACGTCAGAAAGAAAATCCATCATATTGAAATCCACTTCCGGCAAATAGATCAGATCCGGTCCAAGGCCTCTGGCCTTGGCCAGGGCAGAAGCAGCGGTAAGCCAGCCCGCATCTCTTCCCATGATCTCGATGACCGTCATGGAGCCTATATCATAAACCCGGGTGTCCATGCAAACTTCCATACAGATATTGGCTACATATTTAGCGGCGCTGCCGAATCCCGGACAATGGTCGGTGATAGGCAGGTCGTTATCAATAGTCTTGGGGATGCCGATCACATTGCATTTGTAATCATGCTCCGCCAGAAATCCGGATATTTTGCTGCATGTATCCATGGAATCATTGCCGCCGATATAGAAAAAATAGCGGATGTTGTATTTCGTAAAAACATCAAGGATCCTCAAATAATCCGTGTCGTCGACCAAAGGATCCGCCAGTTTGTATCTGCATGCGCCGAACACAGATGATGGAGTGTGGCGCATCAGTTGAAGCTCATTGGGATCTTCCTGGGTCAAATCATAGATCCTGTCATTGAGAACGCCAACAATGCCATGAGCTGCTCCATATACTTTGCATATATCAGGGCAGGCCAATGCGGCTTCGATGCATCCCAGGGCGCTGGCGTTGATCACTGCAGTGGGTCCCCCGGATTGTCCTATAAGAACAGCGCCATTCATTCTTTCCATTAAAACAACCTCCCTTATGGATAAAAACCATTCAAACCGTCTCGATATTTGCTGAATTATAACATCTGAGCCTTGTTATTGCAACTGACATCGGGAAGTGTTATATTATACGAGGCAGAAATGCAAGGCAGATACGTCAGGCTGACATGTCGGGCAGAAATGCGGCAGATAAATAATATGGATTTAACCGGAGGAGGAAAAGTTTATGTTTGAAACAATAAAATATGAGGCAAAAGAGGGCATCGGGTATGTGACCATCAACCGACCGGAGGCAATGAACGCTCTGAATCCAACCGTGCTGGATGAGCTATGGGAAGTCTTCAACCAGATCGCAGGGGACAATGCTGTCAGAGCTGTGATCGTTACGGGGGAAGGCAAAGCATTCGTCGCAGGCGCCGACATCGCGGCTATGCACGCTATGACTCCGCAGGAAGGCAGAGCCATGATGATCAAAGGCCATACCGTCATGAATTACATGGAAAAAATAGAAAAACCGATCATCGCAGCGGTGAACGGATTCGCGCTGGGCGGAGGCTGCGAGCTGGCCCTTGCCTGCGATTTTAGGATAGCATCGGAAAAAGCCAAGTTCGGGCAGCCGGAAGTGAACCTCGGCATCATCCCGGGCTTTGGAGGCACTCAGAGACTGCCGAGGCTCGTAGGAAAAGCCAGAGGCAAGATGCTGATCATGACGGCAGAAATCATTTCCGCCAAAGAAGCTTATGAAATCGGTCTCTGCGAAAAAGTAGTTCCGGCTGATGATCTGATGGCAGAAGCTGAAAATCTGGCAAAAATGATCATGAGCAAGGCGCCGCTTGCAATAGCCGCTGCAAAGACTGCGATCAATACCGGCTTCAATCTGGATATGAAGACAGCCAGCACTTTGGAGATAGAAGCCTTCACCGGACCATTCTGCTCCGAAGACAAAACCGAAGGCATGGGAGCATTCCTGGAAAAAAGATCTGCCGTTTTCAAAAATAAATAATGAACTGATACGCAGCAGGCCGCTGCATTTATGACCGTCCGGGCATCCGGACGGTTTTTTTGATGTCCATTCCCATAAATAAACCTGCAAAACATTGTACTTGGCCTGCATTTTTTTGAAGATATAGAAATATTAGGAAATTAAGGCGGTTTCCCTTGTAAAATTGCTTCATCTGAGTTATAATTTCACTAGTGTAACAGTATCAAAAATGGGGTGTTGCCTATGGTGGAAAAGATAAAAAGGATCATCGAGGAAAAGGTAAATCCGCTTCTGGCGGCTCATTATGGTGGAACGGAAATAACAGCTTTGAAGGACGGCATTCTGTATATCAGAATGACAGGCGCTTGCGGACAGTGTCCTTCGGCTCAGGACACTATCGAAAACGTTGTGAAACAAATCATAATGTCCGAAGCTCCTGAGATTAAAGATGTTGTTCTGGACACCTCGGTTTCCGAAGATCTTATCAGCATGGCTAAGAAAATTTTGAACAAGGAAATATGATTCCTGGCTATAGGGACCACTTTGGTTTGCAAACATTAACAAATTTCAATTATTAAAAGGAGTGTATTATTATGCTAATGACAGGAGAACAGTACATCGAAAGCCTAAGGAAACTTAACACAAGAGTATATATGTTTGGCGAAAAAATTGAGAATTGGGTAGACCATCCAATGATCAGGCCATCCATCAATTGTGTTGCAGTTACTTATGATTTGGCTAACGACCCTCAGTATGCCGACCTTATGACAGCCAAATCAAGTCTTACCGGTGAAACTATCAACAGATTCGGCAATCTCCACCAGAGCACAGACGACTTAAGGAAAAAAGTCAAGATGCAGAGACTCTGCGGGCAGAAAACCGCAAGCTGTTTCCAGCGTTGTGTTGGTATGGACGCTTTCAATGCTGAGTTTTCGACTACATATGAGATTGATAAAGCTCATGGAACAGAATATCACAAGAGATTCATAGAATTCATGAAGATGGTCCAGCAGGGGGATTTAGTAGTTGACGGCGCAATGACAGACCCTAAGGGCGACAGAGGACTTGGCCCTTCAGAGCAGAGAGATCCTGATCTTTTCGTTCGCGTAGTTGAACAGAGACCGGACGGAATCGTTGTCCGCGGAGCAAAATGCCACCAGACAGGTTCGATCAATTCACATTGGCACCTGATCATGCCGACTCAGGCCATGAGACCAGGAGATGAACAGTATGCGGTTTCATTTGCATGCCCGACAGATGCAGATGGCCTTTATATGATATATGGACGCCAGTCTTGCGATACAAGAAAAATGGAAGAAAATGCCGACATCGATCTCGGCAATAAAAAATTCGGCGGCCAGGAAGCTCTGGTAGTCTTTGATGATGTATTTATTCCAAATGAATACGTGTTCTTAAATGGTGAAACTGAATTTGCCGGAATGCTGGTCGAGAGATTTGCCGGCTATCACAGACAGTCCTACGGCGGCTGCAAAACCGGTGTTGGTGATGTGATCATCGGCGCTGCTGCTCTTGCTGCAGACTACAATGGTGCCCAGAAAGCATCCCACATCAAGGATAAGCTGATTGAAATGACGCACCTCAATGAAACACTGTATTGCTGCGGTATCGCATGTTCTGCAGAGGGCTATCCGACAGAAGCAGGCAACTATCAGATCGATCTTCTCCTTGCCAACGTCTGCAAGCAGAACGTCACTCGTTTCCCATATGAAATCGTTAGACTCGCCGAAGATATCGCTGGCGGATTAATGGTAACCATGCCGGCGGATAAAGATTTCAAATCGGAAATGGTTGTAGGCAGAAACGGTGAAACTATCGGAGATGTTTGCAACAAATACTTTGCCGCTTCTCCAGTATGCACTACGGAAGAGAGACAGAGAATCATGAGATTCCTGGAGAACATCTGTCTCGGTTCCTCGGCGGTTGGCTACAGAACAGAGTCCATGCACGGCGCAGGTTCCCCTCAGGCACAGAGGATCATGATCCAGCGTCAGGGCAACATCGAAGCCAAAAAGGAATTGGCAAAAGTTATTGCCGGCATCAAGAAATAACGATGAGTATAGGAGTCAAATTTTGCGGTGGCTGCAACCCCAGATTTGAAAGAGGGCTTGCCCTCGAAGATTTACAAAGGGATATGCCGTTCCTTGAATTTGAACATGCAAAGGAGGGGGTCATATATGACGCCCTCCTCGTTATAGGCGGCTGCACCAATTGCTGTGCCAGTTATTGCCAGTATCAGGCTGAAAAAGGAGTGATCCGGATGTGGGATAAATCGCATCTGGACCGGGTGAAGTCTGAATTAAAAAAAATATCGGAGGATTAGTAAATTGGACTGGAAAGAAATCTATAAAAGCAGACAATGCACTGCTGAAGAGGCTGTTAAATCGATCAAGTCCGGTGACAGAGTCGCCTTTGCCCACTGCGTCGGAGAACCGACTGTTCTGGTGGATGCTATGGTCGCAAATGCGGATGCCTATAGAAATGTAACCATTTCCCATATGGTGTCCCTTGGCAAGGGTGTTTATACTCAGCCGGAGTACAAAGACAATTTCAGATGGGACGGATGGTTTGCGGGAGCATCCACAAGGAAAAGCACCGAACTGGGGCATGGAGATTTTACACCGGTATTTTTTCATGAGATACCTGTATTGATCAGAGAAGGTTATTTTCCGATCGATGTTTTCATGGTCATGGTATCGCCACCGGATGAGCATGGATTCTGCTCGACAGGCGTTTCTGTGGATTACACCTTGCAGGGTGTCAAATCGGCAAAGATCGTATTGGCGCAAGTCAATGATCAGATGCCTGTGACATACGGCAACACCTTTGTCCATGTGAGCGAGCTCGACAAAATCGTTGTGACTTCCCAACCGCTTGCTGAACTTGGTCTGCCAGTCATAGGTCCGGTGGAAGAAGCCATCGGAAAGAATTGCGCTTCCCTGGTCGAGGACGGAAGCACACTACAGCTCGGTATAGGAGCCATTCCTGATGCTGTTCTTGCGCAGTTGAAACACAAGAAGCATCTGGGGATCCATTCTGAAATGATCTCTGACGGAGTTGTTGACCTTTATGAAGCCGGCGCGATCGATTGCAGTGAAAAAGCTATCGACAAGGGCAAAATGATGATCACATTCATCATGGGCACCAAGCGCCTTTATGATTTCGTGAATAAAAATCCGATGGTGGAAATGCGCCCGGTGGATTATGTAAATCATCCGGCCATCGTCGCTCAGAATTCAAAAATGATCAGCATCAATTCATGCCTCCAGGTTGACTTCATGGGCCAGGTCGTTTCTGACAGCATCGGAACCAGACAGTTCTCAGGTGTTGGCGGCCAGGTCGATTTCGTCAGAGGTGCAGCCATGTCCCTTGACGGTCTGGGGAAAGCCATCATAGCCATGCCTTCGGTTACTGTTAAGAAGGATGGTACCATGATTTCAAAAATCGCTCCATATATCGATCATGGTGCTGCAGTCACTACCTCCAGAAACGATGTAGATTATATCGTAACAGAGTATGGTATCGCCCATTTAAAAGGCAAGAACCTGAAAGACAGAGCCCGCGCGCTTATCAACATCGCTCACCCGGATGTGAGAGACGAATTGAAGATTGCATTCAAAGAAAGATTTAACGCTGAGTTTTAGTAATTAGAAGGAGGGATATTATGCTAGCATTAAGAGTGGTTCCAAAGATTTATTATTTCGATACGTTCAAGCAGTTCAATGATGAATTCCAGTTGGGGAAAAATGATCTGCTTATTACAAATGAGTGGATCTACAATCCTTATGTTGCTCCTCTTGGGATCGATACCAATGTTATGTTTCAGGAGAAGTACGGAAAAGGCGAGCCTTCGGACGAAATGATCGATGCCATGGCTCATGACATGAAAAATTATGATTTTGACAGGATCGTTGCATTTGGCGGCGGTACGATCGTTGACATTTGCAAGATATTGGCGCTGGACATTCCGGAAAAAAGCGTAGACCTTTTCACCGGAGCTGTTCCTCCTAAAAAAATCAAAAAGTTGGTAGTTGTGCCTACAACCTGCGGTACCGGCAGCGAAGTGACCAATGTTGCCATTGCAGAGTTGAAAACCCTTCATGTCAAGAAGGGCCTTGCTGTTGAAGAAACCTATGCAGATGCAGCGGTTCTGGTACCGGAAACCCTCAACGGCCTTCCAGACTATGTTTTTGCAACAAGCTCCATTGACGCTTTGATCCATGCGATTGAATCCTATCTATCGCCAAAAGCGTCTCCGTTTACTGAGATGTATTCACTGGCAGCCATCCAGATGATCATGGACGGTTACAAGAAGATCCTGGCTACAGGAAAAATGGACGCTGCAGCTAGAGCACCTTATCTGAAGGATTTCGCCATCGCTTCCAACTATGCAGGCATTGCATTCGGAAACGCCGGCTGCGCTGCGGTCCATGGCTTGTCCTATTCCATCGGCGGGGCGTTCCATGTGCCTCATGGAGAAGCCAACTATCAGTTCTTCACAGAAGTATTCAAGATGTATATGAGAAAATCGCCTGATGGCAAAATTGCCAAGGCCAACCAAATCTTCGCCGACATTCTTGGCTGCGATGTAAGTGTTGTATATGAAGAGCTCGAAAAGTTCCTGGGCCAGATCATGGTCAAGAAGCCGCTGAGAGATTATGGAATGACGGAAGCGCAGATCGACGAGTTTGCAAAGTCCACCGTTGAAAATCAGCAAAGACTTCTTGGAAACAACTATGTATTCCTGACTGATGAGGAGATCCGCGAGATATTTGCCAACCTGTATTAAGCTACCCGGCGGAAGGAGTATCGATATTCCATGAACAATATAATGGTTACAGAATTACCCAAAAACTTAAGGGCTCTGGGAAGAAGCGCCATGGCGACGAACAGGCAGCTTTGCATGTTGGCTGTTCTGGTTTATGGCATAGCAGCCATGCTGCCGCCGGTTATCATCACGATCTTGTTTAAGGGTACACTTGGGGCGAACATGGCAAACATATATAGCCTTCTGATAAGCGGACCTTTCACATTGGGATTATCGATTCTGTTCCTGGCTGTTTTCAGAAGACAGAATGCGGAATTGTCTCAGGTTTTCTACGGATTCGAGAATTTTGGGAAGTCTCTGGGACTGTTTCTGTTCATGTCTTTGTTCATCCTGCTGTGGTCTATGCTGTTTGTGATACCGGGCATCATCGCCGCGATCCGTTACAGCCAGGCATTCTATGTTCTTGCAGACCATCCTGAGTATGGTATCCAGGATTGCATGAATGAAAGCAAAAGGATGATGTACGGGAACAAGTGGAGATATTTCGTAACGATGTTCAGCTTCATCGGCTGGATCATCCTATGCTCCATGCCGCTGGGAATTCTTGAAAACTATATAGTAGAGAATCCTGATTCAGCGGGATTGCAGCTGCTGGCAGTGGTGGCGTATCTTCCATTTATCTGGCTCACTCCGTACATGACTCTTACTGCAGTTGGATTTTACGAGATCATGGCCGGCAATCTGAGAGTTGCTCCTTATTATGTAGATGCTTCACCTCAACCGATAGCAGAACCAGTCCAAAAGCCGGTTGTAGAGGAACCGGAAAAGACTGCTGTTGTGGAAACAGAAAAATCGGTTGTCGAAACGCCGGAAAAACCGGATGAATTAAAACGAACTCCCGACCGGGAGGGGATCACTGAAGATTAAGCATCTTCAGTACTGGCTTGAATAGATTACTAAAAAAGGGGAGGTTTAAGACCTCCCCTTAAGAAATAAGAGGACCTTTATATGACGGGGAATTTCAAAGTGCTTTTATTTGCAGGGGATATCAATGTCTACAGTGTGGCAAGGGCTTTTAACGAAGCCTATGGCATCAAACCCACGGTATATGGTAAATACAACGCATTTCCCTGTGCAAAAAGCACGATCATGCATTACACAGCGAATCCGCAGGCAGATAAGCAGGAGACTTTCCTCAGCCTGGTAAACGGGTTTGCCAATCAAAACAAAAATGACAAGATCCTGCTGATGGGGTGCGGCGACAGTTATGTACAGCTTATTTCAGCCAACAGGAAAGTTTTGCCGGCAAATGTCATCGCGCCATATATAAGCATTGAATTAATGAACGACCTGATACACAAAGAAAAGTTCTACGCAAGATGCAGGGATATGGACATACCTTATCCCGATACCTTTATCCATAAGAAGGAAATGGGAGAGCTGTTTCAACTTCCATTTGAACCGCCATTTATCATCAAACCGGCAAACGGGATCGAATATTGGCGGCACCCTTATCCGACCCAGAAAAAAGTATATAAAGCAGAAACAAGGCAGGAACTCAATCGCATATTGTCCGATATCTATGGATCAGGCTATAGCGACTCCATTATTATTCAGGATTTCATACCCGGCGATGATACGTATATGAGGGTGCTGACAAGCTATTCCGACCATAACGGCAAAGTCAAAATGATGTGCCTGGGCCATGTGCTTCTGGAAGAACATACTCCTCACGGGATCGGAAATCACGCGGTGATCATCACCGAAACCCAACCTGAACTGGAGCAGAGACTCAAAGAGCTTCTTGAAAATATCGGATACGTGGGATTTTCAAATTTTGATATCAAATACGATCGAAGAGACGGGCTTTATAAAGTGTTTGAGATCAACACCAGGCAGGGGAGAAGTAATTACTACGTCACGGGAGCTGGAGAGAACATCGCAGAGCTTGTCGTCAAAGATTATATTTACGGAGAAGAGCTTGAGTATCACACCGTTGAGACTGAAAGCCTTTGGATGGTCGTCCCGAAGGGAGTGGCTTTCAAATATATCAAGCCTGTTCAATACCAGGCGACCATGAAAAAATTGATCCGTCAGGGGAAGTGCAGCAATCCTCTGATCAATAAAAAAGACCGCAACATCCTTCACAAATTTTACTTTCTGAAAAACTATTACGGCCAATATATAAAATATAAAAAGTATTTGAGTAATCAGGAGGTCTGATATGGGAAACCGTATTCACACAATAGAAGAATATATCAGTGTTTTCAGAAACAATGAGGTTTTGGCCGATTTCAATATTCCGGAAGAATACATGGGCAAGAATGTGGGCTATATCTCCTACAATTCCATGGATGTGAAACCGGGAACTCTTTTCGTCTGCAAAGGTTCGCACTTTAAAGAAGAATATTTGGCTGCGGCCCTGAAGGCCGGAGCCTTTGCATACATCAGTGAAAAAGAATATTTGCTCGGCTCGGGTCGACCGGAAAACATTCCGTTCATCCGGGTGACGGATATTCGAAAAGCCATGGCATATATGGCGAATCTCTATTATAACGAGGTATGGAGGGAATTATGCCTGATCGGCATCACAGGGACGAAGGGCAAGTCCACAACGACATACTTCATGCGATATATTCTGGATGATTATCTGAAAAGCCAGAAGAAAGCCCGCAGCGCCATCATCTCAGGGATCGACACCTATGATGGCGTGATCAATGAGGAATCTCATCTGACCACTCCGGAAGCGCTGGAGCTCCATCGCCATTTCAACAATGCCGTAAGGAAGGGGATCGAGTACCTTTCCATGGAAGTGTCATCTCAGGCCCTCAAGTATGACCGTACCTTGGGCGTCAGGTTTAATGCCGGATGCTTTCTCAACATCGGCCACGATCATATATCCGCCGTGGAGCATACGGATTTTGAAGATTATCTTGAGGCCAAGCTGGTGCTATTCAAACAATGCGATGTGGCGGTGGTCAATAAAGATATGGAATTCGCCGATAGGGTCCTGGAATCCGCCCGTCAGAATGCGCCAAAAGTGATCACCTTCAGCTTGAAGGGGCCAGCCGATCTATACGGCTACGATATTGTGATGGGTGAAAGGGAGACGACCTTCAAAGCCAGGTCGGATAGCTTCGACAGAGAATTCACTATCGGCATGAAGGGCTTGTTCAATGTGGAGAATGCGCTGGCCGCTATAGCCATCAGCTACTCCTTAAACATACCGCTGGAAAACATCACCAGAGGATTGCGGCATGCAGAAGTGCCGGGAAGAATGGAGATCTTCGAGAACAAAGAGAAGGACATCATGGTAATCGTTGACTATGCCCATAACCAAATGAGCTTTCAGAGTCTTTTTACATCCTGCCTCAAGGAATTTCCGGGCAAACCGATCACGATCGTTTTCGGGTGTCCCGGCAAAAAGGCTGTAAGCCGTCGAAAGGAGCTGGGTGATATTGCAGGAAAATATGCGGATTATGTGATCATCACCGAAGAGGATGCAGGGGAAGAGTCCGTGGAGAAAATATCCCAGGAAATAGCATCCCACGTAACAGCCGGCGGCGCTGCTTGTGAAATCATCATTGACCGGGAAAAAGCCATTGAGAAGGCTATACAATCAACGCCGGAGCACAGCATCGTGCTGATCACCGGCAAAGGCAGAGAAACCAGGCAGAAGAGAGGGCTGGATTATATTCCAACACCGTCAGATGTTGATCTAGTGAAAAGATTTCTGTAGGCATTTTCAGATGCCTGTAGATATTTGAAGATGTTTAGGCATTTGCAGGTATTTGCAGATATTTGGTTCGACATTATTATGATGGCATCTTAGCTAATTAGAAATGAGCGGATTATGGGTTCAAGAATAATAACGATTTTTTCAAACCAGACGATCTTGTCGCTGGAAACTAAAACGGAATTTGTCGATAAACTCCGGAAAGCAGGCTTTCATGTCATATTTGAGTACGATCCTAAGGCTGAATTGATTGCCTGCATCGGCGGAGACGGTGCATTCATCCATGCCGTCCATGCCTGCGGTTTTCCGGAAACGCCGTTTCTTGGGATCAATACCGGACATCTCGGATTTTTCCAGGAAATCCAGCCGGAAGATCTGGATGCTTTCATCGAAAATTATCTCAATGAAAAATACCGGATTCAGACGCTGATCACCGTTAAGGCCAGAATAGTACACAAGGGCGGCGAAGAGCAGCTGCAGGCTTTGAATGAGATCGTTGTTAGATCCGGTGGCTCCTATACCATTCATTTCGATATTTCCATCGGCGACAGTTATATCGAAAGATTCAGCGGGGACGGCATCTGCGTGGCGACACCGGCCGGATCTACAGCCTATAATTATTCGTTGGGTGGCGGAATCGTGGATCCAAGGCTGCGAGCGCTTCAGGTGACCCCGATCGCTCCGATGAATACCATCGCATATCGGTGCTTCACGTCGAGCATCCTGCTTCCTTCCGAATTATCTTTCGGGATCGTCCCGGAAAAGGCATACAGGGAAATCAGCATCAATACAGACGGCATCGAGCATTCTTTTGAAAATCTGAAAGAAGTCCGAATCGAGATATCTGATAAAGTAGTGAATCTGCTTCGATTTGAAAGCTACGATTTCTGGAATAAGGTCAAGTCCAAATTCCTATAAAAATATCACCATGCAGCATAGTCATCATGAACCGATTTAAATTCAAGACCTCTTCACATTTTATGAAGAGGTCTATTTTTCTGAAGACGTATTCGGGGAATTTGATATAGAGATACTTTTCGGACTAACTGATTTAAGATATTTTATCGATCAGTTCCGTTATATCTTGAGGAATCGGAGCATTGAACTCCATGAATTCGCCGGTCACGGGATGAAAGAAGCTTAAATAAAAGGCGTGAAGGGCCTGGCGCTCTATAAGCAGCGGGTTTTCTCCGCCGTATAGATGGTCCCCAATTACCGGGTGGCCGTGGTGGGACAGATGCACTCTGATTTGATGGGTCCTGCCGGTCTTAAGATCCAGCTCCACCAAGGTGAATCCTTTTTCGAACCGTCGAAGGACCCTGTAATGGGTGGTGGAATCGTGGCCGCCTTCGATAACGCCACGCTCCACTCTCTCGGGATCGGGCCTCCCGATGGGTGCGGAGATCACTCCAGCATCATCCGGGATGAGACCCTTAACAACTGCGATATATTTTTTGGATACCTTTCCTGCGGCCATCTGTTTCGTGATGTTATCCTGGCTGTGGGAGTTTTTTGCGATGGCGAGAAGGCCGGAGGTATCCATGTCCAGCCTGTTGATGAACCGGATTTTAAAACTCTGGCCGGAATCGATGATATATTTTTGTATCCCGTTAGCCATGGTATGGGCAGGATGGCCCTTGGTGGGGTGGCAGACAAATCCGGGCTGCTTGTTGATGATTATAAGGTCATCATCTTCAAAAACCACGGATAGCGGTATGCCTTCCGGTTCAAAATGGCTCGTTTCATCCGGCAGATCGATGGAAACGGTATCTCCGGCTTTCACGAAATGCCAACCTAAAGCAGGTACTCCATTAAGAAGCACCAGCGTCTGATTTTTTTTCAAATTTGTTCGAAGCCTTCTGGAAAAGGAAAACTCATTCCGGATGATATCCTTGACCTGCCTGCCTTCGTCGGCTTCCGATACAACATATTTAAATTTGCTCATTATAGATTATCGAACTCCGTTACTAAAGTTTTGAAAGTTTCCAGGGCTTCTTTGATCGGCTGCTCAGTGCTCATGTCCACACCGGCAATTTTCAGCAGCTCGATCGGATAATCGCTGTCGCCGCTTCTCAGGAACCGGATGTAATTCTGGCGTTCGGTCTCGCCGCCCTGAAGGAGGATCTTCGAGATGGCTGTGGCTGCCGAATAGCCCGTTGCATATTTATAGACATAGAAAGCCCTGTAGAAATGGGGGATCCGGGCCCATTCATACTGGATCTCGTCGCCAAGGTCCACGGCCTCTCCAAAATATTTCTCGTTCAGCTTCTTGTATTCCCGGCAAAGCCATTCCGAGGTCAGAATCGTGCCGGCTTCGGAGGCTTTGTGCGTGATATCTTCAAATTCTGCAAACATGGTCTGCCTGAAAAGGGTGGTCCTGAACTCTTCAATATAGATGTTGAGCAGGTATTTCCTCATGGCAGCATCCTTTTCGGTAGCCAGCATCCTTTGCATCATGAGCGCTTCATTGACAGTGGAGGCCACCTCTGCTGTGAAAATGCTGTGGCCGCCATATACGAAAGGCTGAGTATTCCGCGTGAAATAGCTGTGCATGCTGTGTCCCATTTCATGGATCAGGGTAAAGGCGTCTTTCAGCTTGCCCGCGAAATTCATCATGATATAAGGCATAGAGTCATAGGAACCGAAGCTGTACGCGCCGGAAGTCTTTCCTTCATTTTCATAAATATCCACCCATCGCGATCGGATGCCTTCATTGACAACATCCAGATATTCAGGCCCAAGAGGAGCAAGACCCTCATTGATCAATTGGACAGCATCATCAAAACTGATTTTTTTGTCCGGAACATCCACCAGGGGGACATAGATATCGAACATCTTAAGAGGTTCCACGCCAAGAAGCTTCTTCCTGGTCTTCATATATTGATGCAGGGAAGGAAGGTAATCGTTGATGACCTTGATCAGATTGTCATATACCTCCGCTTTGACATTGTCGCCTGAGAGGGCTCCGGCTCGTGCGTTTTCATATTTTCTCAGCTTTGAGAAGATGCAGTCGGTGCGGACATTGTAGTCATATGCCGTGGCGATGGTATTGATCTGAGCCGTATAGGCGGCATACATATGCTGGAAGGCTTCCTGCCTGACTCTGCGGTCTTTGGATTCCATGAAACTGATATAGTTGCCATGGGTCAGTTCAACAGAATCCCCATCCTCATCCACGATCCGGCCGAATTTCATATCGGCATTATTCAGTGTGTTGAAAATCTCTCCGGATGCGTCGGTAATGCGGCTTATCTGGGCAAGCAGATTTTCTTCAACTTCTGAAAGGACATGCGCTTTGATCCGGAAGGTATCCTCGATATAATGGCGATAGATCTCCAGCTCTTCGTCCGCTTCAAGATAGCCGAAAATGACCTTTTCATCCACCGCAAGCAATTCCGGCGTGAAAAAGGAAAGGCTACTGGAAATCTCGGAAAGGAGAACATGGCATTTTCCCGCCATTTCAACATATTTTGCCACGCGATTGTCTTCGTCTCTGCGCATTCTAGCGTAAACATAGACTCTTTCCGCTTGCTGCCATATCTGATCCTTTTCCTTGAGGGCTTCCTTGAGCACTGCAGCGCTTTCGCCCAGCCGACCCTTGAATCTTCCGTATTCCGAAGCGGCCTTCAGGGAAGCGTCGAAGTCTTCCTGCCATTTGGCTTCAGGGGTGTACATCGCTTCTATATCCCATTTGAACCGATCATCGATTTCTTTTCTTTGCTTAACATTTTTGCTGGACATTTTATGCCTCCCTGCGACAGTTTACATTAAAATACATTTCATGTATAATTATTAAAGTATTATAGCACAATTGAAAGGAAATGGCACATGGATAATCGGCCGATAGGCTTCTTTGACTCGGGTCTTGGAGGACTGACATGCATCCCGCACTTGATGAGGGAGCTGAAGGAAGAAAAAATAATATATTTCGGAGACACCGCCAGGACGCCCTACGGCTCGAAATCGACAAAAACCATCCGCGGATTCGCTATGGAGATAGCGGATTTCCTGGTGGAGCATGACGTGAAAATGATCGTCATCGCCTGCAACACGGTGAGCTCCACGTGCCTGGAGGACCTCCAGGAAAAGTATCCGGAAATCCCTATATTAGGCATTATTGAACCCGCAGCTGAAAAAGTTGCAAAAGTCTGCTCTGAAGAAAATGTGGTGGGGGTCATCGGAACGAAGGTCACGATCCAAAGCGAAGCATACAAGGACCTGATCAAGGGAAGGAATCCGGACATCCCCGTTTATCAGACGCCTTGCCCGGCTTTCGTGCCCCTTATAGAAGAAGGGATCATCCAGAGCGATATCATGGACCTTACCATCAAATATTACATGGATGATTTTATCCTGGAAAACAGGATCGATACCGTGGTGCTGGGCTGCACCCATTACCCGCTGATAAGGGGGAATATCGAAAGACTTTTCCCTTATGTGAGGATCATCAATCCCAGTGAAACCATTATAGCCAGCATTAAAGAAACATTGACCATCAAGAACCTGCTGGCTGAAAAATCCGAGGCGGAAAACATCTTTTACGCATCCGACCTCTCCGAGAATTTCGTGAAAATGATCGACCGCATTTTTGATGGCTCTGAGGTCAAAGTCCAGTTTAAAAATCTGGAAACTGATAGTCTACAGAAGCTTTAATAGGGGGTGAGCATATGAATTATGAAGAATTGCTAGAGAATCTCAACATTGAAGACCCGTCTGAATTCGAATACTTTGAGAATTTTGCAGATCTGATCGAGTGTACAGAATCGATATCTGCCGAGGCCATCTATAAGCTGGTGAAAGGCGTTCCGGAGGGCGTGTTTGCAGAGCTAATTGAAGGATATTTCGTTGAGACCCTGGAGGCCTGCCCGGATACGGAGATCGAGATCTACAGCTTGCTCGAAACGATCAAAAGAGCTTTGATCGGCCTGTCTCAAAATCTTGAAGATGAGAACGATTATGTATTTTTCGCCGATGAAATATCCAGATTCAGAGACTGGTATGTTTTCGACAGCAAGGTCACGATACAGCCGAAGGACAGCGAGGATGCAAGGGAAATGCCGGTTATTGAAGCCCTGGTGGTTTCCAGACTGGAGAAATTGGGCGGAGCGGAAAATGATTATGATTTTTCTGAAGCCCTGGACTATCCGCTGGACGAATTCGTGATGAGCATGGCGCCGGCTCCGGGGGATGAGGAAGATTACCCATTGGAGAATGAAGACGAATACGACGATCTGGAATTCGAAGAAAAGGAAATCTAAAGAAAAGGAAGTCTAAAGAGAAGAGAATCTAAAGAGAAGAGAATCTAAAGAGAAGAGAATCTAAAGAAAAGGAAATCTAAATAAAAGAGATCAAAAGATAAGGTTAAGATTTAGGTTTGGATAGAATCGGAAGCAATTCAAAATCAGAATATGAGCTTGGTTTAGCGGCATGTCTGGGCAGCGCAGTGTTGTGGGGATTTTTGCCGATCTACTGGCAGGCCTTGAGGCCGATAGATTCCTATGTGATCATTCTCTACAGGATCTTGCTGGTCGCAGTGGTCTGTTTTGTTGTGGACCTGAAAATTTACGGGATCGGTAAAATTATTGAACCCATGAAACAAAAAGGCATACTCCTCAGATATCTCGCGGCAGGCCTTCTGATCACCTTCAACTGGTCCCTCTATATCTGGGCGGTCAATGCGGATTTTGTGATCCAGACCTGTATCGGGTACTATATTGAACCCCTGGTGGTTTGTATTTTCGGCATCGTGTTTTTTAGTGAAAAGATCTCGCGATATAAAATGATCGCCCTCGTTTTTGCCTGTGCGGGGATCGTGATCCTGCTGCTGCATTTTGGAGAACTGCCCCTTATTGCCATAGGCCTGTCCTCCACCTTTGCAGCTTATGCGGCCATCAAAAAAAGCTTCCGGATGGAAGCCATGCTGTCGCTTTTTTACGAGACCATATTTCTGGCGCCGCCGGCTTTGATCGCGATCATCTATCTGGAGATCAACAATAAGGGGGCCTTGGGTACAGGGCAACCTTATCAGTATGGATTGCTGCTGCTTTGCGGCATCATGACAGCAACGCCGTTGGGACTGTTTGCGGCGTCAGCCAACAGGCTTCCGCTGATCACACTGGGACTCATCGAATATGTATCACCAACCATCACGCTGATCCTTGGGATTTTTCTCTTCAAGGAACCATTCGATATCGTGCAGCTTATGGCTTTTGTGGTGATCTGGATCGGATTATTGTTCTTTACTTATGGAGAAATAAAGGCGGTAAAAAGCCTGGAGCCCGAGAAACAGCCCGTATAATATTTTAGCAATTTCTGTAAAAATCATCTATATAATAGGTTTAAATGGGTATATAAATTTCAAGATGGAGAAGTCAAAAAACAACATGGATTTTAAGGGCAATAAGGAGGAAGCCTTCGTCGGTTTCGAAGGATTTGACCGATTTGAATTTCCCGAACCGATACGAAGAGTGACGGCAGGCAATGGAGGAGAAGCCCTGCTGGTTCTTGGCAGCGAAAAAACGGCGTTATATGATTGCGGCATGGCATATTGCTGGAAGCAGATGCTTGAAAATCTTCGAAAAAGACTGGAAGGCCGGACTCTCGATTATGTTCTGGTATCCCATACGCATTATGACCATATTGGAGCGCTGCCTTATATCAGAGAGAGATATCCAAAAGCGGTGGTGTTTGGCGCAGAACACGCCGCAAGGGTTTTCGAAAGACATGGCGCCCATCAGATCATGAAGCGACTGGGTGAAGAAGCCATGCGGGAATATTGCGACGATGAAGTGGAAATCAAAACCCAAGGATTATCTGTAGACGTGATCGTAAGGGAAGGGGACCGGATCGACCTGGGGGACAGGTATTTTAGGGTCATAGAAACTCCTGGCCATACCGATTGCAGCCTGTCGTTTCTGCTGGAGCCCGACGGCATACTTTTCGCCTCAGAATCTACCGGCGTCCTGCTGACTCCGGAAATCGTCCATACCCCGATGCTGAAATCCTATGAGGACTGCCTGGATTCTGCTGTAAAATGTGCCGATTTAAAGCCGAAGGTCATCGTGATCCCGCATTACGGCGTGATTCCGGAATTCTTCAACGAAAAGTACTGGCAGCTATTCAACAGCTACGCCCAGGGGAAATGCGAATTTATCAAGAACCTGCATGATCAGGGCCTATCCGAAGAGGAGATCCTGGAAAGATATGCGGGTCATTATTGGGACGATACCAGGGCCAATGAGCAGCCTTGGGCAGCATACATGATGAATGCGGAAAATATTGTAAAAACCATACTCCGAAGGTTCAAATAAACATCAGGCATTTTGGCTTTACTTGCTTGTATCAAATAAAATGATATGGTAAAATGAAGCTTGAATTTTATCAACAGGAGAGTCAAATGCTGGTTTCCGAATCTACAGGCTTCAGCCTGCAAGTCAAAACTGAAGAGTATGCATACCATCTGGATATAGAAAGAGCTGCTGAAAAAGATTGCTACAAAGTTCGATACGGCAGGGGGGTTTCCAACAACGTCTACTATATATCGAATGCCGGATGGCAGCGTTTTTTGGAGAAATGCAAGGACGTCGGAGTCTTCAACTGGGAAGAGATCTACGACTTTCCGTCATTCAGCGGGTATGGCTGGTTTTTGAAATTCGGGTTTCCATCCGGCAAAGAGATCAGCTTTGTAGGCCGTTACAGATACCCCGAGAATTGGGAGATTTTTATAACATTTCTGGAAGACTTTACGAACCAGGGCACTTGGTTCGGCAGTGAGCCCGTCGATAAGAACGTTCAGACTCAGAAGGTGCTGAAAAACGCCGAAAACAAGGAGTCGGAAAACAGGCAGGCGGAAGCAGTCGCTACAGAATCCGGATCCACCGGATCCAAGATTTCTAGTGAAAAAGCAGACCAGCCTGCGACTCTACAGGATGGATTTGCACCGCCATTCATTGATCAGAAGCCCGATGACTATAAAGTCAAGCTGGAAGATTTATTTAATGAAGAAGAATTGGAAATGGAAAACAAAAATGCTTTCGATAAACAAGTGGCCAAGTTCAGCACTTTTGTAAAAACAGGTTCGCTCGCTTTCGTCAATCTGATTTTGGACAAAACTGACGATAAGAAGAAAGGTTAAAAAAGGGAGGTAATATTATGGGGAATTACAGTGGAATGGTTAGATCCATCGATAAACTGGGGAGAGTGGTGCTCCCGGCAGAGATGAAAAGGGAATTAGGCCTGGAAAACGAAATGAAAGTGGAGTTTCATTTCGCCAATGACAGCATCATCATAAAGAAATACCACGAACACTGCATGTTTTGCGACTCGGAGAAGGATCTTGTGGAATACAAGTACAAAAAACAGGAAGACAATGAAAAGGATCCGGACAGAAAAGTCTATATCTGCAAGAACTGTCTGTCGGAGATCACAGATCTGAAGTAATAGGATATAGGTAGATTTACACGAAAGGCTCCAATTCTGTTGGAGTCTTTTATAAGAGGGGTAAAAAATGAAAAGATCAGCAAAGGCCGGTCTGGCTGTTTTGCTTGTTTGTGCGCTTGCTTTCAGCACCATGACCGGCTTCAAAACTCAAAACGGTTTTGGGCAAGTGCATTTCGAAACAGGCTATCCTATTTTTGAAGGCGCTTATTTTGGTGAGATCATTGGCGAAAACAGCCAGTGGGGCATCGAGCATGCATACTATGTTGAGGCTGATCCGGAGGATTCCGATCTGGAGCTCATGGTTTTTGCAGGAGAAGTCAACGGTGCCTGTACCGTTGAAAATATGGTCAAATATATGGAAGACAGCGGCTATAAGGTCGTAGCGGGCATCAATGGCGACATTTTCGACACCGCCTCGGGCACGCCGAAAAGCACGGTGATCCATGAAGGCAACATCATCACATCAGGCTATGCGCCGGACCGGGTGCTGGCCATCAACGAGGACAATGAGATCACCATGACGCCGGTGGGCCTAAAATATTCCTGGGAGGGTGTCATGGCCGGAAATGGCCCTTACAGCGGATCTATCGACTATTTCAATGTTCCCGATGGCAATGCCGGAGGGCTGTTCCTGTATAATCGTCATTACAGTTCATCGACGAAGACCACCGGAGAGCGGATCGAAGTGGTCATCGAAGCCGACGACAATCAAATGCAGGTGGGCGGGACCATACACGGAACAGTAAAACAAATCATAAACGGCAGCAACACGGCCATCGGCGAAAACGAGCTGGTGCTTTCAACTGCAGCAGCAAGCTCCCATGGCACTATGCTGTCCGCTCTTGAACTGGGATCGGAGATCGCTTTGCTCTGCGAAGAGACCGGCTCCGGACTGGCTGATGCCAGAGAAGCGGTAGGACTCTATTACAGCATCGTTGAAGAAGGTAAAATGGTCACCAATGGGACCAATGTGAACCCAAGGACTGCTGTCGGAGTCAAAGAAGACGGAACGATCATCTTCTATATCATGGACGGCCGGCAGAGCTCAAAAAGCAACGGACTCACCATCGAGGAGCTGGCTTATCACATGATCGAGCTGGGATGCGTTCAGGCATGGAACCTTGACGGCGGCGGCTCATCCCAGATGGTGGTGCGTCAGCCGGGTGTCGATCAGACGGCAACATTGAAGAATTCTCCAAGCGGAGGTGCGGCAAGAGCCGTATCCAACGGCATCATGCTGGCCTATAAAAAAAAGAGCGTTTCGAATACAGCAGCGAATCTCCATGTTTATCCATCCAATACTCTAATGCTTCCGGGCACGGAGATCGAACTATCAGCCTATGCGTCCAACAGCCTGTATGAAAAAGTCGATGCGCCGGACAACGTGCAATATTCTTCCGATGACTGCTTTGTCACGGGGAATGTTTTCACTGCCGGAGATGCACCGGGGACGGCGCTCATCAAGGCTGAAGCAGGCAGCCTCTCCACCGAAACCTATGCAGAGGTGGTAACGGATATTACCGTGGTTCCGTCGATAGCCAAGCTGACCTTAAAACCTGGGGAGTCCCGTGACATCAATGGCGCGCTGAAGTATGGCGTGTGTGATGTTCCATCAAAACCGGAGATGTTTACATTCAGCTGCGACAGCAATATCGGAACCATCAGCGAAAGCGGCTTATTCACGGCGTCGGGTTCGACCTCGGCACAAACGGGCAATATCCATGTCCATTATGGGGAAACAGTCGGAACAGTGGCCGTCAACGTAACGGCTGAAACCGTCAAACCTGTGGTTTTCACCGACACGATATCCCATTGGGCAAAGGACTATATCGGCGTGCTTGCCACTATGGGCAAGGTCGGGGGGATCGGCAACAACAAGTATGACCCTGACGGAGAGCTTACGAGGGCTCAATTCCTTGCATTCCTAGCCAAGGCTACGGATAGCGCAGACATTGCGGCAGCGGCTCCGGCCGGCTTCAAGGACGTTTCAAAAAATGCCTGGTATTACAACTATGTGAACTGGGGATATCAAAAAGGCATTGTGAACGGCGTGGGTGAAGACAAGTTCGATCCGAATGCGTCCATCACCAGGGAACAGATGGCGGTAATGCTATGCAATTATGCTGTGTTCCAGTCATTTGCCCTGCCTCAGAAGGACGGTCTGTTAGTGAATTTCAAAGACAAGGGTAAGATCAATCCTTGGGCCATCGATTATGTTTACACAGTTGCCGGCGCAGCTCTGATGAATGGAATGGGCGAAAATGAATTCCAGCCTCAAGGCGTAGCAACGCGGGCCCAGGCTGCAAAAATAATATATGAGTACATCGACTCAAGGGAAGGGATCAATGATTAAAGTAAGAACCTTGGAAAACGGCATCAGGATCGTCATGGAACATATGGACAATGTGGCGACAGTAGCCTTCGGAATTTTTGTCAAAACCGGATCCATCAATGAGACCCCGGAGCTTCATGGCGCCAGCCACTTCGTAGAACATATGATGTTCAAGGGAACCGAAAAACGCACCGCAAAAGATATCGCCGATCAATTTGACATGCTCGGCGGTTCTGTGAATGCCTATACATCCAGAGAGCATACCTGCTATTATTTCAAAACCACTGGAGATACATTCCGTCCGGCGGCGGAAATATTATGCGATATGATGACCAACAGTCTGTTTGACGAGGTGGAAATCGAAAAGGAAAGGCAGGTCATCCTGGAAGAAATAAAAATGCTGGAGGACCAGCCGGATGAACTCAGCATGGAGCACTGCACCCGGCTGGTGTTCAGCGGCGACGTCCTGGAACACGACGTGGCCGGAGACCCCCAAGCCCTGGCTGGGCAGACCGGTGGAATATTAAAGGATTATATCAAGAGACAATATACCTGCGACTCCATCGTTGTAGCGGTTGCGGGCCGATTCAACGAAGAAGAGGTCGAGAATATCGTGCAGGAAAGGCTTAGTATCTTTGAGCCGGTGAAGGACCACTCCATCAGTCCGCTGCTGCCGTACAATCCGGGCACCATCACCGTCTGCAAGGACATCGAGCAGACGAATCTTTGCCTGGGGACCCGGTTCATGACTATGGACGATCAAAACTACTATGCAGGCGCTTTCTTCAATAATATTTTAGGCGGTTCCATGAGTTCCAGACTATTCCAGAATATTCGCGAGGAGAAGGGTCTTGCCTATACGGTAGTATCTATGTCTCAGGCGATGATCAGGTCGGGGATGCTGTATATCTATGCCGGGATCGCCCACGATAAAGTGGACCAGTGCGTTTCCGCCATCCTGGACGAATTTGAAGATCTCAGCAGAAATGGAGCCACCGAAAGGGAACTGGAAAAAGCCAAAAACCAGGGCAAAAGCAATGTGGTCTTCAGCATGGAGAGAACTCACAGCAGGATGCTGAACATAGGCCGCAATCTATTGATGATGGACAAGGTCTATGAACAGGAGGAGATCCTCGATATGATGAACAAGGTCACGCTGGATGATGTCAATGAAACCGCAAGGGCATTTGCTGATATTTCATCCTACTCCTGCGCTGTTGTCGCTCCGAGGAATTTTGACTTTGCAAAGCACTTGAGGTAAAATAATGAGGGTAAAAATTGTTTCCAGAACTGGCATGCTGCCAGCGTATGAGACCTCAGGATCTGCCGGCATGGATATCCGCTCTGATGAATCTCTGGTGATCCAGCCTGGCGAAAGGGCGCTTGTATCCACGGGGCTTTTTATTGAGCTTCCGGAGGGCTATGAAGCCCAGATCCGCGCAAGAAGCGGATTCGCGGTCAAAAATGGGATAGGCCTTGTGAACGGCATCGGGACCATCGACAGCGATTACAGAGGAGAAATAAAAGTCTGCCTCATCAACTGGGGAAAGGAACCTTTTGTGATAGAGAAAGGCGATAGGATCGCTCAGATGGTGGTGTCCCGCTATGAGAGGGTGATCTGGGATGCGGTGTGCGACCTTGAGGACTCCGGCAGGGGATCCGGAGGTTTCGGCAGCTCTGGAAGATGAATTGGAAAGCTTTCCGCATAATATCAAAATGATCATTTGATAACTATACAATACATCAAATCTATATAAGAAAAGAGGAATCAGGTTATGGTTGGGCTTAAGAAAAAAGAAGACGTTTTTTTCGGGCTTTTTAAAGAGTCGGCGGCGAAGATCCTGGAAGCAGGAGAAGCTTTTGCAGAACTGGTGCATGATTATATGGATGTAGAAGATAAAGTGTCCCGTCTGAAGGTTCTGGAAACCGAATGCGATATCCAGACCCACAAGCTGCTGAGACATTTAAACAGCTCCTTTGTGACGCCTTTCGATCGAGAGGATATCTACAACATCGCCCGCGAGATGGACGACATCGTCGACGCTATCGAAGAGGTGGCCAACAGCTTTATCACTTACGATATCAAAGATATGAAACCGGAGGCCCTGACCATGGCCACCCTGATCCTTCAGGCAGTGAGGGAGCTGGAGACCCTTTTCAAGCATCTTCATGAAATCAAGACGGGAAGCATCGTCATGGAGCAGGTCATCGAAGTCAACAGGATCGAAAATGAGGGCGATATCGTATTCAGAAGCACCATGAAGAAACTCTTCCGGGAAGAGCATGACGCCATCGAGCTCATCAAATGGAAGCATCTGTACGAGCAATTGGAGGACGCGCTGGATTCCTGCGAAAAAGTTGCGAACCTCATCGAAGGGGCGGTAATGAAATATGCTTAGCGGAATGTCCTTCGTCCTGGGCGCAGTCATACTCTTTGCGTTGGCCTTTGAATTCATCAATGGATTCCATGATACCGCCAATGCCATCGCCACTTCGGTCTATACGAAGGCGCTGACGGCCAAAGAGGCCATCATGCTGGCGGCGGTCTGCAATTTTGCGGGAGCGCTGGTATCCGAAAAGGTCGCGAAAACGATCTCCAAAGGACTGATCGGCATCGAACTGGAGCAGTATGTCATTCTGGCGGCCTTGATCGCGGCGATCATCTGGAACCTGTTCACATGGTGGAGGGGGATCCCCAGCAGTTCGTCCCATGCCCTGATCGGAGGGCTGATCGGAGCCACCATCGCTTATACCCAGTCCACTCAGGATATACTCTGGGACAACTTCACAGTAAAGATCATCGTTCCGCTTTTCACATCGCCACTGATCGGATTCGGGGTGGGATTTTTGTTGATGACCAGCATATTCAAGATTTTCAGCAATTGGTCCCAGAGCAAAGTCAATAAGACATTTTTACGGGCCCAGATATTTTCTGCTGCCCTGGTAGCATACAGCCACGGCAACAACGACGCTCAGAAAACCATGGGCATCATCACGCTGGCACTGATCAGCGGCGGGATGCTTTCTCCGGATCATGGCGTCCCGCTTTGGGTCAAGATCACCTGTGCAGCCTGCATGGCCGTGGGCACCTCTGTAGGCGGATGGAAGATCATGAAAACCATGGGCGGATCTGTTACCAAGCTTCAGCCCGCCTCCGGATTTTCTGCACAGACTTCCGCGGCGCTGGTCATCGAGCTGATGAGCTTTCTGGGAGCGCCGGTTTCCACTACCCAGGTCATCACCACCTCCATCATGGGGGCAGGCACAGCTAAAAGAGCCTCTGCCGTAAAATGGGGGATCGCTCGAAGCATCGTAGTGGCTTGGGTCGTAACGCTGCCGATCACCATGATGCTAGGAGGGCTTACTGTCATGGCCATCGAGCTGATAACTTAAAAAACAAAGAGCAACAATTTGACAACAACAATCTGATAACAAAAATTTGATAACAACATAGAAACATCGCATTAATCAATTAAGGTAAAAAAATATTTATTAATATTTTAGAGAATATAGAAACGCAAAAAAATAAGTAAGTAAAGATAAAAAATCAATGATCAACAGAAAAGCAATCGAGGAAAGAGAATACGCCATTTTAAGCAAATACGCGGCGAAAGCAGGTGACAGCAAAGGCCGCGATTTTGATGAGGAAAAATGCGAGGTCCGCACGGAATACATGCGTGACAGGGACAGGATCATCCATTCCAAAGCCTTTCGGCGGCTGATGCACAAGACTCAGGTCTTTATCGCGCCGGAGGGAGATCATTTTCGTACACGGCTGACGCATACCATCGAGGTGTCCCAAATCGCCCGGACCATTGGAAGAGCCCTGGGCCTGAACGAGGATCTGATCGAAGCCATCGCCATGGGCCACGATCTGGGCCATACGCCTTTCGGACACAATGGGGAAACCTTTCTGTCGGAGATCCATCCCGGCGGATTTAAACATAATGTGCAAAGCCTCAGGGTCGTTGAGGTGCTGGAGGGCAACAAGGGACCACTGGGAAGGGGCATGAATCTGACTAAAGAAGTGCGGGACGGCATATTGAACCATACCGGCAAGGGGATCCCTTTCACTCTGGAGGGACAGGTGGTCAAGACTTCGGATCGCATCGCCTATATCAATCATGACATCGACGATGCTGTTAGAAGCTATGTGATCAGCGAATCGGAGCTGCCGAAGGATTGCATCGATTTTCTGGGAAGAAGCCATCGGGAGAGAGTGAACACCATGGTGACCGACATGATCGAAAACTCCTGGAACAAGAGCGCCATCGCTATGTCGGAGGACTGCACGATGTACATGAGCAAGCTCAGGGAATTCATGTTTGACCAGGTTTATCACAACGCCAAGGTCAAGAAGGATGAAGAGTTGGAAATGGTCCGGACCGTCATCCAAGGGCTCTACCGGTACTATATAGCCAGGCCAGAGGAACTCCCGGCTGAAAATTACGCCTTGATCGGCGATTACGGCGTGGAGGAGTCCGTGAAGGATTATATCGCCGGCATGACCGACCGTTACGCTCAAAGGGATTATTCAGAAAAAATATTAAAAGATTTTTAAAAATAAAGGAAAAGCCTGAATTGCGTCGAATAAGTAGTTGTGAGTCTTTGCAGCACTTGTTCGATTTTAATTTGTGGAGAGAAAATAAAGACGGAATGGCGTATAACAATAACGCAACAGATGAAATAAAAAGCCGCTGCAACATTGTGGATGTGATCTCCAGAGTGGTCCCTCTGAAAAGAGCCGGCAGCAATTACAAGGGTGTTTGTCCGTTCCATAACGAGAAGACGCCTAGCTTTGTGGTGTCCGATGCCAAGCAGATCTTCACCTGCTTCGGGTGCGGAGCCACGGGAGACGTCATCGAATTCGTCAAACGATATTATAATCTGGACTTTGTATCCGCCATGGAGAAATTGGCGGGAGACTACGGTTTCCAGCTGGAAATGAAAACGGGGCCGGCCTCCAAGTCCAAGGATGAATACTACGAAATCAACCGCAAGGCCGCACGGTTCTATTATGACGCGTTTACCAAAGCCAACAATCCCGGCTATGAATACATGGCGAAACGGGGCATCGAGCCTGCTGTGCTGAAAAAATTCGGCATCGGCTATGCAGACGGCTCCTGGGACAGCCTCTTCAAATACTTTGAATCCATCGGCACGGATCCCCAAAAGCTGCTGGAGCTGGGATTGATCTCAGAATCGAAGGGGAAATATTACGATAAATTCCGGGACAGAGTGATGTTCCCCATCATCAATACCAACGGCAAGGTGATCGGCTTCGGGGGAAGGACTCTTGGCGATGGCGTCCCTAAATATTTGAACTCCTCGGAATCTCAGGTGTTCCAGAAAAAGAACAATATCTACGGCCTGAACCTGACCCGTTCGGAAGTGAGCAAAGAGGATATGGTCATTCTGGTGGAAGGCTATATGGACGTCATATCCCTCTATCAGCATGGGATTTGCGCTGTTGGGGCCACTTTGGGCACGGCCCTCACCGAAAATCAGGCCAGACTGCTGAAAAGATACACAAAAAATGTCGTATTGGCTTATGATTCCGATAATGCCGGAATAACAGCGGCTCTACGGGGTATAGATATATTGTATAAAGAAGGCTGCAAACCCAAGGTACTGCATGTGACCAGCGGTAAAGACCCGGATGAATATGTCAAAGCCAAGGGAAAAGAAGCTTTTATGAAGCTCGTTCGGGATGCGGTCCCTTATGAGGATTACAAGCTTTCGGTTTTAAAGAAGGAACACGATTTAGATACAACAGAAGGCAGGGTGGAGTTCTTAAAGGAAGCATCTGTGTTTCTTGCGGGCCTGACGCCGGTGGAGGCCGACGCGTATATCGTCAAACTCGCCAACGAGACCGGTATATCGGAAGGCGCCATCCGAAGGGAGATGACCCTGACAACGGATAAGACTTCCGCCCAGGAATCCCAGCAAAGACCGGCGAAGGCAACCTTCGCACGAAGGGACAAGCCGATGGACGTTCCGATTTCGATGCTGGAAAAGAACCTTTTGAAGCTGTTGCTGACCCGGGAGGACCTGCTGCACGAGGTGATCCCCCATGAAGAGGCTTTCGAGAGCGATGTGGGGCATCAGATTTATAGCGCTATTAAAGAGCACCTGCAAAGTGAAGAGACCATCGACCTGAAGAAGCTCCTGGATGATCTGGACAAGAACCAGGCGGATACAGTGACCGGCATCCTTGATAACGTCAAGCTGGCGGGAAAAGAAACACAGGTTTTGAGTGAATGCATAAAAGCGTTCGAAGATAAAAAAATGGCTGCAAGGGAGAAGGAAATACTGTCAATATTGGATATTGTAGACGATTCCATCACCGAAGATTTAGAAAATCTCAAAAAAATCGAAGAACTTGAGGCCGAACTGATGAAAATTCAAAAGACAAAAGTATTAGGGGGTAAGCTTTGATGAGCTACGAAGAGGAAAAAGAGAAAAAGAGCTTTGATTTTCTCAATGATCTTGCCTTGAAGGCAAAGGAAAACAAAAATGCCATTACGACCAAGGAGATAGATGATTATCTGGACGTTATCGGATATGACAAGGATAACGCCGACGAAGTGTACGAGGCGCTGCTGGCCATGGGTATCGAAGTGGAGACGGAAGTGGATCCGAACCTGCTCCTGCTCAACATCGACGATATCGAAGGGGATGTGGTGGAAGTGGAAGCCGAGGCCGAGGATATCGTGATCGACGAATCAGGAGAGATCGATATCGACGCCACCCTGCCAAAGGGCATCGCGGTAGATGATCCGGTAAGAATGTATCTGAAGGAGATCGGAAAAGTCCCTCTCTTGTCGGCAGAAGAAGAGATCGAGCTGGCCAAGAGGATGGAAGAAGGGGACGAGTATGCCAAGCAGAGGCTCTGCGAAGCGAACCTGAGACTGGTGGTCTCCATCGCGAAGCGCTATGTGGGCCGTGGCATGCTGTTTCTGGACCTCATCCAGGAAGGCAATCTGGGTCTCATCAAAGCTGTGGACAAGTTCGACTGGAGAAAAGGGTACAAGTTCTCCACCTACGCCACCTGGTGGATCCGGCAGGCCATTACAAGGAGCATCGCAGACCAGGCCAGGACCATCAGGATCCCGGTGCACATGGTGGAAACCATCAACAAGCTGATCCGGGTGTCAAGGCAGCTGCTTCAGGAATACGGGCGCGAACCGACACCGGATGAGATCGCCATGGAGATGGATATCTCAGAAGATAAAGTCAGGGAGATCCTGAAAATCGCCCAGGAACCTGTTTCTCTGGAGACGCCTATCGGTGAGGAAGAGGACAGCCATCTGGGAGACTTCATCCCTGATGACGACGTGCCGGCTCCGGCGGAAGCGGCGGCATTCTCCATGCTGAAGGAACAGCTGGTGGAGGTGCTGGATACTCTGACGGAAAGGGAGCAGAAGGTTCTGAAGCTCCGTTTCGGCCTGGAAGACGGAAGGGCCAGGACCCTTGAGGAAGTGGGCAAGACCTTCGATGTCACCCGTGAAAGGATCAGACAGATCGAAGCCAAGGCTTTGAGGAAGCTCCGCCATCCGTCCAGAAGCAAGAAACTGAAGGACTATCTGGAGTAGGAATGATCAGATTATCAGAACGATTGAAAATCATAGAAGAAGAAATCCATAAAGGCGAAACCATGGCAGATATCGGCACCGACCATGGTTATCTGCCTTTAGTTCTTTTTAAGAAGGGCATCTGCTCCAAAGTTATCATGGCTGATGTGAGCAGGGGAAGCCTGAAAAAAGCCAGGGAGAATGCCGTGGACGCCTTGAAAGGCGATATAGACCTGGTAGATGTGGATTTCAGGCTGGGCAATGGCCTGGAGGTCCTGGAGCCGGGAGAAGTGGATGTGGTGGTCATCGCGGGCATGGGAGGGCTTCTTATGGCTGAGATCATCGGCGCCGACATGGACAAGTCTTCCACTTTCAAGCGGTTCATCCTGCAGCCGAGAAATGGCCAGGGAAAACTGCGATATTGGCTGAAGGAAAACGGATTTGAAATCACTGCTGAGCACCTGGCAAAGGAGGGGAGATTCATCTGCGAGATCCTCGTGGCGCGACCGACTGAGGATCGACCCATAGCGGAAAATGAAGACCCTAGCCGGCAAATGTGGCAACCCTGGTCGGAAGACACGGCTATCGAATATGAAGTGCCGGAAAGCCTGCTTTCATGCCCTGAGGAGGAACTGATCATTCCGTTTCTTAAAAACAGGCTCAATATCGAGAAAACGATCTTGAAAGACCTGGCTGCCAGCCGGGATCCGGCACTGGCCAAAACCGGCATTACGGAAAAACGGATCGCCTATTTGGAGCAGATCCTAGCAAAGGCACAGAAACATGCTAAGGCGAAGGAGCCGGTGAAAGAGAAGCCGAAATCGAAAGATAAAGCGGAATAGGAAGATTAAGCGAAAGTGTAAGATCAAAATATAGAAGATAAGAATATATATAAATTCAAAATCAGGGTAGGGAGAGAAGAACAATGAGCATATGGAAACTGGAACTGATGGATGCACTAAACAGCATATCCTCAGAGGAGCATTCGGAGGCCTGGGATAATGGCGGCATCCAAGTGGATGCCGGTACCCTTGAAATCCAGCGGATCCTGGTGGCTCTGGAAATCACCCCGGAGATCATCAGGGAAGCCAAAGAACTGGAGGCAGACTATATCGTAGTCCACCATCCCCTTATATTTGAGCCGCTGAAATCCGTGGATATCCATGAAATCGCCGGAAACCATATCGTGCAGCTCATCAAATCAGATATCAGCGTCTATGCCGCTCATACATCCTTTGACTTGGTAAAGGGCGGGACCAACGACTATCTGGCAGAGCTGCTTGAGCTGACAATGGTCAGAAAGATGCAGCATCTTGATCCTTCGGATGAATTCGGCGTAGTCGGTGAGCTAAAAGCCCCAGGTCTGCTTCTGGATGTTATCGAAAAGGTGTCGGATGCGTTGGAACTAGACCGTAAGACTTTGAAGATCGTGGGAGACCTCACCGGAGACGTGAGGACCGTAGGTATCGTCACCGGAGCCGGCGGCCGGTACGTGGAGGATGCCATCCTGAACGGATGCGATGTATTCATCACCGGAGACCTGAAATATCATGATGCGAGACTGGCAAAAGAGGCTGGCCTGGCTGTGATCGATGCAGGGCACTACGGCACAGAAAAGAGCTTCGTGCTCAATATGGCGGCCAAACTGAAGAAGGCCCTTGGGCCGGAGGTGGAAATCATCGAATCCAAGGTTGACATCGATCCGTTCACAACGATATAATTATTATTTGAATTGGGTAGGCCAGGCAGTTGCGTGGATCTTCGGGATCCATGAGGAAAGTCCGGGCTCCGCAGGGCAAGGGTGCCGGATAACGTCCGGCGTAGGCAACTATAGGGAAAGTGCAACAGAAACACACCGCCGAAACAGGTTATGCTGTGGCAAGGTTGAAATGGTGCGGTAAGAGCGTACCGGGTGTCTGGAGACAGGCATGCCGTGAAAACCCCACCCGGAGCAAGACCAAATAGGGCCACAAAAGGCGGCGGCCCGCTGCCGGCCCGCAAGGTAGGTCGCATGAGCATACCAGCAATGGTACGCCTTAGATAGATGACTGCCAAATACAGAACCCGGCTTATAGGCCTGCCCAATTTCATTAATAAAAGCTCTGCGTTAACAGTTGGGCTGGGATCAAAACTGAATAAAACATGAACGTTTTCCGTTAAGAAGTGAATTGAATTGCTCCTAACCGGCCTTTAGTTGGGAGTGAAATAGAACAAGTATGACCGTTGCAAAGTGCCAATCAAGAACTTTGTTTAGTAACCAGCGCATGCATAATCTGGCGGCGGAAGTGTTCGTAGTTTAGTTGGGTATACCATAGTCAACCCTATTTAAGCTTTGATTTTGTTTGTTTTCATCAATTCATATTAAAAAGAAAAGACTATCTGTAATGGTATATTGAGCTTGTAACACTTCGATCTAATAGATATTATTTTAATCTATTAGCAAAGGAGCTCATTATGCAAAACTTACGGATGAAATAAAATAAAAGGTTGTAAAACTGCATATCCAGGATGGCCGCACCCTTTTAAGTCTCGCTTCAGAATACGGGGTTTGCAAGGCCACAATATCAAACTGGGTTCGCATATACCGCGAAGAATGCCAAACCAATAATGCTGCCATGAACGAATATGAATTAATGCAGGAGTTTCGCAAGCTCCGCCAAGAACTCGCAGAAACCAAAAAGAAAAATAGCTTTCTAAAAAAATCAGCGGCATTCTTTGCGAAGGAAATCGATTAGTGGCATATCGATTCATCGTACAGCATCAGGAGAAATTCGGTCTTCGCTGGTTATTGAACCGGATGAGTATCTTCCCAAATGCATACTACAATTGTCTGAAGCAGGCCAAAGCCGATTATCAAGCGAAAAAGGAATCCGTAAATCGTAAAATCAAAAGGATTTATCATGAAACCGGCGGAATCCTTGGCTACAGAAGCATGCGCATATTTCTTTCAAGAGAACAGATTCTCTTGAGCAAATCAACGGTTCACAAATATTTGAATAAGTACCTGCAGCTATACAGTATCTGCCGCCGAAAGAGACCCAATTACAAGGAAAACCATGCCCATAAAATATTCCCCAACCTCCTGACTGATCAGGGTAGTCAGTTTACATCCGTTCAGTTTATCCTATATTGTCAGGAACATGGTGTCATTCAGAGCATGAGTGCCGCCGGATGTCCTTTTGATAATTCGCCGATGGAAAGAAAGGTATTACAACACTTTCAAGGAAGAATTGATCAATCGGTTCAATTTCCAAACGGATGAAGAGCTGAACCTTGTCATTTCCGAATATGCTTATGGTTGGTACAATCAAATTCGGCCGCATTCTTTTAATGATTATCGGACACGGCTTGAGGCACGGTATCAATTAAATGAAATTAGGTAGTGGTGTTACAAAATTGCTTGACCATTATAATATATGTTATTATCTATAGAGAACACATCCTATAGGAGGAGGGCACGCTGTTGGCATTTGGATTTGCGGACAATATTTTACTATGCATTTTCTCAATATTTACGCTCGGCATTTGTATTCGTTTTCCTATCAGAATTGGAATCATAATTTCGATTATAAATGGTTTGGCTGAAATTAGCATAAATATGCTGGTTTTTTCCATCCCGTTTTTTTCTTTATCTAATTTGGCCATAATTGCGAGCCTTTCTATAATTGGTACGCTAGGAAGCCTCTTGGGGTCAAAAAACAGATTGCTGCAACAATCAATTGAAAAACAAAAGTCGATACTTTTCAAAACAGAAAAGGATTACAATTATTACAAAGACCTTTATGATGATTCTATTCAGATCATTTCAAAAGACAGATTTTATGAAAAGCTCTGGATAAAGCTCAGAAATAGCAATTCAAACGTAAAAAAACTCATATGGCTTATCATATATCAGATACTTGATTGCAATGATAATTTCGAAAAAAGTGTAAAGACAATACTATCAATCGATCCAAGAATTTTTGCAATTACAAACCAAAGCGGTAGCATTATTGCATTTAACGATACACTCATGGCCCTTTACGGGTACAATTCAAAAGATAAGATTCTCGGCACCAATATTGTTGACTTAATTCACCTGAAAGACAGTGAAAAGGCACACAGATTTATATCTGATTCCTCGAATATCGGATTAACATACAAACCTCAGATGCAGCAAAGATTCCACGTTAAACCGAAGGGCGGCCGTCAAATACCAGATGTCACATTGCCCACAATATCATTTGAATTTATAGGAAACGACTTTTTAATGATTGCATTTCTCAATGTGGACCTAACTTGTTCATTAAAGAATGAGGGATTTGCATTGCAGGTCATAAAAAATGGTCTTTGGTGTATCGATCATGAATATAGGACAAGTTTTATCTCCGATTCTATAGCGCAGCAAGTCGGATATGAACCAAATGAAATGATTGGTAAGGAAATATCGCATATTCTAAATACAAAAGACCATGACGAATTTAGAAATATATTTCGTGAAATAGCAGACAGAGAAACAGAGTTTCTAAGTATAGATCTGTTACACAAAAGCGGAAATTTTGTTTATGTGCAGCTCAAAATCAATGCCATCAAAACCCAAAGCGGCGAATTAGTTGGCCTGTCAGCAACCCTGGATGGCTCGAATAACAAGAGGATAAAAGAAACCCTGATGCACCGGCTGTCAATGGAGGAAATGATTGCTGATATTTCGACCAAGTTCGTTGCAATAGCATCAAATGAAATTGATCAGGAAATTGAAAATGCGTTGAATAGGATTGAAGACTTTGTAGGCATAAAGGATAGTTTTTTACAACTATCCTTAACGCAGACCAATCATACTAGTTCTGAATCTGCCTTCATTACTAAATCGTGGCATTCTTCAAAACCTGCAAAAGAATTTTCAAATCAAGGCAGCAGTGATAATCGGCGAGAAGAAATCTTAACGATACCCTTGACTTCAGGCGGGAAATCCATTGGCTTTTTTAGATGCACACAAAATGAGTATGCACCGGACTGGGTGGCAGATGATGTCAGGCTTGTAAGGTTAGCTGGCGAGATTTTCATTAATGCTTTGGAAAGCAAGGAAAAAGAATTGAAACTGCAATTTAGTGAAGAGCGGCTGAGAATAACTCTTCATTCTATTGGAGACGCTGTAGTTTCAGTAGACAATGACGATCAAATTACTATGTTAAATAAAGCTGCGGAAGATCTCATTGGAATACAAAAGATGGAAGCGATCGGTAAGCCTCTTGATGAAATTTTCATTATAGAGCAGGTGCAAGATGATTCTGAAAGACTGATTGAGTCGGTTAATATCTCATTAAAGTGTCTCAACGGCAATGAACGTTTTATTACTTATAACAGAAGCCATATCATGGATAGTGAAAACAATGTATACGGTTCAGTCATTATCTTCAGTGATATTACTGAAAAGAAACTCAAAGATGATAAGATTCGCTATATCAGCTTTCATGACAAGTTAACGACTCTATATAACAGGGTATTCTTTGAAGAAGAGATGCATCGGCTGGATGTAAAACGGCAATATCCGATCACAATTATTATGGGCGATTGTAATGGGCTAAAGCTTACAAATGATATTTTCGGACATTTAGAGGGAGACAAATTGCTCAAACAAATCGCTCAAATTCTATTAATGACAACCCGGAAAGAAGATATTGTCGCCAGGTGGGGTGGCGATGAATTTGTAATCATATTACCGCGCACCGATGAAATCACAGCAGCGATTATTATTGACAGAATACTGAAAGAATGCAACGAAGCCAAATCAGATTTAATAAAGCCAAGTATTTCATTAGGCTATGCTACAAAAACAAATGATTTCCAGACAATAGAGCATATTCTCAGAGAAGCAGAGGATAGAATGTACCGACATAAACTTCTTGAAGGCAAGAGCGCACGTAATGCGATTATTTCATCTTTTGAGAAAATGCTATTTGAGCGGAATTATGAGACGGAAGAACATGCCAAACGTATGCAGGAACTTTCTTTAGCGCTTGGCTCGAAAATAGGATTGTCAGAACATGATATGGACAATCTCAGCCTCCTCGCAACCCTTCACGATATAGGTAAAATAGGAATTCCAGATGAGTTGCTGCTAAAACCCGGCCCTCTCACGAACAATGAATGGGCTCAAATGAAAAAGCATCCTGAAAAAGGGTTTAGTATTGCAGAATCGACGAATGAGCTGAAAAACATCGCAAAACTTATTCTGCACCATCATGAACGCTGGGATGGCAAAGGATATCCAGATGGTCTAAAAGGAGAGCAGATTCCATTGCTTTCTCGTATTCTTTCGATTGTTGATGCATATGATGTAATTACGCATGCTCGGCCGTACAAAGAACCTCTTTCTCATGAGGACGCAATGGACGAGATTAGAAATTGTGCAGGAACACAGTTCGACCCAAGTCAGGTTGATGCATTTGTAGAATTAATGAGTACTTATAGAGTACAATGAAATCATGGCGCAGGTTCCGGAAGATAAAGTTATTACCAGCGGTCTGATTCGTGTGCATCTTGCAAAAAACCGGTGTGGACTTAATCTGTCCGCGGACCGGCGGAATAGTCATCAATATCTGTGCGCCAGCTTCGGCAGAACGCGAAGCCGGCAAGATCCCCAATTGGCAGCCGCTCAAAGCAACGGGTGAACTTAATGAAAAGTATCCGTAAACTGCGTCGAGATTTGTCTAGCACGTTTGGGCAGTCATATGCATCCTTAAATCGTTGGTTTTCGGTTGTTTTTCCTTTTCTTTCGCCATTCGGTATTCCACCGGACTCATGTATCCCAGATGGGAATGCATACGCTTCCGGTTATAAATAAGTTCAATGTATTCAAACAAATCCCATTTAACTTCTTCTAGTGTACTATATCCTTTTTGATAGAAGCGCTCTTTTTTCGCAGTGGAAAAGAAGTTCTCAAGGCAAGCGTTGCCATATGGACAACCCGGCCTGCTCATGTTTCCTTCCATGGCATATTTTTTTAGCATCTGTTGAAACGAATTGCTGGCATATCGGCTTCCCCGGTCGCTGTGGAAGGTCACTTTTCCATTTCTTCGATCGGTTCTTGCCAGGGCATTGCCCAGCGCATTCTTCGTCAGTTTACTATCGATATTCTTGCTGATGGAATATCCAATGATCTCTCTATTGAACAAATCCATCACGGTAGCTAGGTACAAAAATCCCTTATTTGTCTTGATGTAGGTGATATCTCCGGCCCACACTTGGTTTGCTTCTTCGGTGATAAAATTCTGCCTCAGTTTGTTTTCAAACAATCTGCCGTCAGTCTTGCCGTTATGTGCAGGCCTGCATTTTCCGATAGCCATAGGTTTGCCCATTGTCTTCAAAGACTTTCCTTACAAGGAGGGCAAGCGCACGTTCCTCTTGTCTGTACGCCTCTCTTTTCGCCAATCTTCTTAGCCATTGATAATATCCGCAAGGCTTTAGCTCCAAGGCTCTGCATATCCTCCTCACCGAAAATTTGGAGCTGAAAGTATGAATGGACTCATACTTCATTCTGGTGCTTGCATGAAGATATGAAGGGATTTTTTTAGAATCTCCACCTTGATCCTTTTCTTCCAGTTCCTTGATAATACGTTTGTTTTCTCTCTCCAGGTCACGCATCTTTGTTTATATTTCTAGGGTACTCGTTGGTTTCGCCGTAAGATATCCCTTTTCTTGGCATAAATTCCCATCTTGTTTTTTCTTCTATAATCTCTTGCCCAATGGCAGACCGTGTTGATGTCGATTACCATTTCCTCTGCTACGCTGGTAGCGGATTTCCGGGTGTTCAGGATGAATTCCTCCGTTTGGGTTCTCATTTCTTCTGTGTACTTTAAGTTATTGCTTGGCATAAGTAATCTCCTTTTCTATGCATATGAAATTACAATACCCAATGCTCGTTTTTCGACGCAATCCATTTTTCTAATCTAAATCATCAGTTTTCAAAAAGGTTCTATTCCATTATATCGCATAAAATGAGAATTACTCATCATCGTCAAAGATTTTTTATGTCTGTTTTATACACTCGTTTCAGAAAAATCACACTATACCCAAAGGCCAAAATCTCTGCCGAAGGCCAGGCCCACCATATCGCGGACACACCCCAAAAGTGAAGATAAATCCATGCCAAAGGGATAATGCCGATCAGCTGACGGATCAGGGACTGCCAGAAGCTCAGCATGCCATAGCCGGTTGCCTGGAAAAATGTCGACGTCATAATCCCGAAAGCTGCGGGCACGAAAGTTAGGCTTATTGTTCTCAAAGCCGGGCCGCCCAGGGTCATCATATTATCTGAAGCGCTGAACAAGGCAAGAAGCTGGCTGGGGAATATCAAGAAAACAGCGCATCCAAAGCCCAGGATGGTCAGTGCGACCTTTAAACTGAAAAAGAACGATTGCATCAGGCGGCTTCGGTTTCTTGCCCCATAATTATAACCCATGATGGGCATAGCTCCCTGGCTAAGTCCGAAAACCGGTAAGAATATGAATGATTGAAGCCTGAAATAAACCCCGACGATGGCCACAGCAGTTTCAGACACTGCAGCAAGCATGGCATTGATGGAAAAAAGCATGACGGAGCTAATTGCCTGCATGACGATAGAAGGAAAGCCGACGGTATAAATGCCCTTGATAGTATTTCTACTCCATTTGAAATTTCGGAGATGAACCTTCACCTGATGTTTATGAGCAAATAATAGGAAAAGACCCATGCACATCGAAATGAACTGACCGGCGACTGTCGCAATAGCGGATCCGGCGATGCCGAATTCCGGGAATCCAAACAAGCCGAATATCAGAATAGGATTGCCGGCTATATTGATCAGACCGCCGGTTATGCTGCAAATCATCGGCCCCACCATATTGCCGGTGGCTTGAAGGACTTTTTCAGTATTGATCTGAATGAAACTGAACAGCGAAAGGCCGGCAACGATTTTCAGGAATAAGGCGCCTTGCTGCAGAACCTCAGGAGTGTCTGTATACGCGTCAATGTAGATTTCTGCAAAAAAGACTGCGAATAATGCAAAGATGGACCAGTTGATAAAGGAAAGCCTGAAACCATGGCTGGCAGCGGAGTCCGCGTCATCGAAACGCTGAGCGCCGAGGGAGCGCGCAATAAACGAATTGACGCCGATCCCGGTGCCTGCAGCCAGGGATATGATCAGAAGCTGGACCGGAAAAGCAAGAGTCACTGCAGTCAAAGCGGATTCGCCTAATTTAGCGACGAAAATACTATCTACGATGTTATATAAAGAGTGGATGAACATTGATAGCATAGCCGGCCAGGCCATGTTGACGGTCAACCTGCCCACAGGCATATAACCCATTTTATTCTCAGCTTGTCGTTGATCATTATTATTTTCCAAAATTAAACCTCTTTCTTCAGGGTATCATTATATTACCATAGTATATGGAATTCAAGAATTCAATATGATAGAATCAATACATATTATGGATTATCATGAACTTTTATAGGGAACTTTTAACATCAGCTTACGTCATAGAAATGTCCGACTATATTGAAGGAGGAAAAAATGATGAAGAAAATTTTGAGTTTTGTTCTTATTACATTGCTTTTGCTGCTGTCTGCCACGCCGGCTGTGGGAGCAACGACAGACAGTCAGGAACTTGAGTCGGCTATTTTAGCAGTGAAAAAAATCATCGAGGTTGACGAAAGATTGACCGAATTCCAATATTCATCCTGGACCGAAGAATCGGAAAGCCTGGATGCCGGGATGAAGATTTGGTCCCTAAGCTGGCAGACAGCCGACGGGAAGGAGGGGATCTATGCCTCTGTGGACAATAACGGCGTTCTTCGGAACTACAGCACTTATTCAGAAGCGAGGCCTGCAGGAGGCTTTGGCGCTTTAAGTAAAAGCCAGGGTGAAGCCATCGCTAAAGAGTTTCTGGCGAAAGCCCTGCCTGAGGGATTCAAAGATGCAAGACTGCTGGATTACAGTTCTTATGAATCCACCAAATACTATAACTTTGCATTATATGTAAACGGCATCAAAGCCAATTTTGTGAACGTCAACGTATCTGTCGACGCGACAACAGGCAAGGTCATCGATTATTATGCAAACAATGTCGGGGCCCTTTCCAGACTCGATTTTCCGGCTCTGACCGGCGTCATCAGCAAGGAAGCTGCGGCCGCTGCCTTTAAGAGCGATATCGGAGTTGATTTAAGCTACATCATCTTCAGCAACTACGAAACGAAAGAAACAAAGGCATTCTTAGCTTATAAGCTGGCTTCGACGAATTATGCCATCGATGCGATGACCGGAAAGCCGGTGGAGAGCTATTCTTTCTATGGATGGCCTATGGGCAACGGAGACGGAGGCGCTGAAGCAAGGGATCAGAGCTCTCAAGAAGGCTTGACGCCGGAAGAACAAAGCGAAGTCGATAAGATCGACGGGCTGCTCACCCAGAGCGGAGCCATCGATGCACTGCAAAGCAAAGTGCCGGCTCTGGCAAATGCAGGAAAGCTGAATTACTCCTCCTTCTCAAAGGATTATTTTGAAGAGCGCTATATCTGGAATCTGTCCTTTGAAAAAGGCTCCGGCACCGTAGATGCTTCGACGGGCGAGATCATCGGATTCAATATTTATTCTCTGTATGAAACTTCCACTGATGGGATCACTTTGGAGAAAGCCAAGGCCACTGCGGAAATGCTGATCAAATCCCTGGCTCCTGACAAAGCCGCGCAAGTTGTTTTCGATCTTTATCAAAGCAATGTGGCGGCAAACAGCGAGGTCTATTATCTGACTTATGCAAGACAGGAAAAGGGCATTCCGGTGGCCTATAACGGCCTTTCTGTAACGGTGAATAAAAAAGACGGCAAAATAACCGGCTATTACAGCAATTGGAACGCCCGTGTAGAATTCCCAGCCATCGGCGAGGTTATTTCCGAGGACGCCGCCTTCACGATATACGACGGCAAATCGGATTTTGATCTTGCTTATATCCTCGATCCGAACAAGAAGGTCGTGCCGGCCTACCTGTTTATGAAGGATGCTTCCTTCAATGTGGACCCGGTCACCGGCGCGCTGATCGACTACCAGGGGAAACCGTACACTAGTCCAAAGAGTGAGGAAGGCTATACGGATATCAGCGGCAAGTGGTATGAAAAAACAGTCGTTGCCCTTTATGAAAACGGTTATTATCTGCCGGGAGACAAATTCAACGGCAACAGCCAGATCACCCAGGAAGGCTTTCTGCGGTATCTGTATTCCAATTATTACGGCAATGCGGACACAGAAGATCTTTATGATATGCTCATCATGAACGGCATTGTCAAGGAAGAGGAAATAGCTCCTGAAAATCTCCTTGCCAGACAGGATGCAGCCAAGTTTGCCGTCAGATATCTGGGTCTGGGTTTGGCCGGGGAGCAATCTGGAATTTATCTTAAAGTGTTCCCTGACAGCACTGCAGCTGAATACAGGGGATATGCCGCTTTGGTGAAATCCATCGGCATCATGACCGGCGACAAGTACGGGAGATTCAATGGCGCAAAAATACTAACCAATGCCGAGGCGGCTACTGTGATTTACAAAACTTTAAACGCAAAGTAAAGCCAAGAAAAGCATTTGGAAGTCTGCGCCATCAAAAGCAAAAAGCCTGCTGAAAACGCAGGCTTTTTAAACGTTTTAAGCCTTCAATATTATTACTTTTTTTATTCGTTATATGGTATAATAATCGTTAGTTTTATGTAACGATCATGGATTAAAAAGATAGGGATAAAGATATAAAGCGACTGGGTCGATTAGGAAGTTCAGGAGAAAATGAGATTAGGGATTGATGTCGGATCGACAACGGTCAAGCTGGTATTGCTTGACCGAAATGGGGAAAAGATATATTCCGTTTATGAACGGCATATGTCCAATGTTTTCAGTAAAGTAGCAGAGTTGTTGCAGGGGCTGTATGATGAGCGGGGCGATGAAGAAATGCACGTTGCGATCACCGGTAGCGGCGGCCTTTCGTTGTCTAAAATCCTTGGAGTCCCGTTTGAACAGGAAGTCATAGCAGCCAGCGCAGCGGTGGAAGCGCTGATCCCGGAGGCGGATGTAGCCATCGAGCTGGGGGGAGAAGACGCGAAAATCACTTTCTACGGCCAGACCATTGAACAGCGTATGAATGGGACCTGCGCCGGAGGAACGGGCGCGTTCATCGATCAGATGGCGGTCCTGCTGAACACCGACGCAGCGGGGCTGAATGAGGCTGCTAAACATCACAAAATGATCTACCCGATCGCCGCTCGCTGCGGGGTTTTTGCCAAAACAGACATACAGCCGCTGATCAATGAGGGGGCTTCCATGGAAGATTTGTCAGCTTCCATATTTCAGGCCGTTGTGAATCAGACCATATCCGGCCTCGCCTGCGGGAGGACCATCCGCGGCAACGTTGCTTTTTTGGGCGGCCCGCTTTATTTCCTGAGCGAACTCAGAAAAAGGTTTATAGAGACTCTGGAATTAACGGAAGAACAGGTGATATTCCCCCGGGATTCACAGTATTTTGTTGCCATCGGCGCTGCGATAAATTCGGAAAAATATGAGAAGCGGACGGTTGGAGAAATCGTCAAAAAACTGAAAAATACCGATCCGACAGAATTGAATGAAGCCAAATATCTGGATCCGTTATTCAAAAGCCGCCAGGAATATGAAGAATTCAAAGAAAGACACAACAAGGATTCTGTTGAGATCATTGATATCGGCGAAGCGAGAGGGGAGTGCTTCCTGGGAATAGATGCAGGATCCACTACTACGAAAGCGGCGCTGATCGACAGCGATAAAAGGCTTTTGTACAGTTTCTACCGATCGAATGAAGGCAATCCACTGGAAACCTGCATCAGCATGCTCCGGGACCTGTACAGCCAGCTGCCGGAGGATGCTTATATCTCCGGAAGCTGTGTGACCGGCTACGGCGAAGGCCTGATCAAAGCAGCTTTCAATGTGGATCAGGGCGAAATCGAGACCATGGCCCATTATAAAGCGGCGGAGGAATTTTTGCCCGGCGTGGATTTTATTCTGGATATCGGCGGCCAGGATATGAAGTGCATGCGCATCAAGGACGGAGCGATATACAACATTATGCTCAATGAAGCCTGCAGCTCCGGATGCGGCTCGTTTTTGGAAACCTATTCAAAATCTGTAAATATGGGCGTCGTTGCCTTTGCCAATGAGGCGCTGTTTGCGTCTGCTCCCGTGGATCTGGGGACCCGTTGCACGGTGTTCATGAATTCGAAGGTGAAGCAGGCTCAGAAGGAAGGAGCTACCATTGGCGACATTTCCGCCGGTCTTTCTTATAGCGTGATCAAAAACGCTTTATACAAAGTAATAAAGCTGAGAAATCCTGATGAAGCCGGCGAAAAAATCGTGGTTCAGGGCGGAACCTTCCTGAACGATGCCGTGCTCAGGTCCATCGAAAATCTTATCGGCAGAGATGTCGTCAGGCCTAATATAGCAGGAATCATGGGGGCATACGGGGCCGCTCTGGTGGCCTTGGAGGGAAATGACGGACCCCGGCAGTCCAGAATAATCAAATGGGACGAATTGGACTCCTTCACTGTGCAAAACTCCCATAGCCGTTGCAGACATTGTGAAAACAACTGTCTCCTGACCATCAACAAATTCAACAGCGGTGCGGTATTTGTTACCGGCAACCGATGTGAAAGAGGCGAGGGCAAGGCATCAGTGTCACGGGATATCCCGAATCTTTTTGAATACAAATTTAAAAGGATTTTCGACTTTAAGCCTAAGACAGAGAATGAAGCCAGGGGAGTAGTGGGCATCCCTCGAGTCCTAAATATGTATGAGAATTATCCGTTCTGGTTTACCTTCTTCGACAGCTTGGGATATAGGGTGGTGCTATCTCCACAGTCCACCAAGAGCATTTATGAAGGAGGGATGGAAACCATCAGTTCCGATACGGCATGCTATCCGGCCAAATTGGTCCACGGGCACATCAAATGGCTGGTCCGCCATGATGTCAAGTGGATCTTCTATCCGAGCATCAACTATGAAAGAGCGGAAGACAAGGGGGCTCATAATCACTACAATTGCCCGATCGTGGCCACTTATCCGGAAGTGATCGGAAAGAATATGGATGATATTTTCATGGAATCAGATGTCGTATTCACTCATCCATTCCTTCCTTATGATAATGATGATTTTTTGATCCGGGAACTGGCCCAGGTGCTCAAGGAACGCGGGATCACAGAAAAGGAAGTGGCAGCAGCGGTCAAAAAAGCAGCCCGGGAAGATGAAAAGTGCAAGAGGGACATCCGGATCCAAGGGGAAAAGGTCCTCAAATGGATCAAGGAGAACAACCGGAAGGGCATCGTGCTTTCCGGCAGGCCATATCATTTGGATCCCGAGATCAACCATGGCATCGACAAACTCATCACCGGATACGGCATGGCGGTTTTAACGGAGGACTCCATCGCGCATTTGTCCAAATTGCCTCGTCCTGTGAGAGTCCTGGATCAGTGGATGTATCATTCCAGACTGTACAGAGCCGCTGCTTTCGTGGGGACCAGCGAGGATCTTGAGATCATCCAGCTGAACAGCTTTGGATGCGGCCTTGACGCCGTGACCACTGACCAGGTCGAAGAAATATGCAGAAGCAACAATAAGCTCTACACGGTTTTGAAGATAGACGAAGGCTCCAACCTTGGCGCTGCCAAAATCAGGATCCGATCTCTCAGAGCGGCCATGAAGGAAAGGGAGAAGAATCATATTCAGGAATCCGTTTACCACGAGCCGTATCATCGAAAAGTCTTCACTGCGGACATGCGGAAAAAGCAGAATTATACCTTGCTGATGCCTCAGATGTCGCCGCTGCACTTCGACCTTGTTGAAGTCGCCCTGCGGTCCAGCGGATACAATACGGTGCTTCTGCCGCCTGTCGATAAAAACGCCGTGGAAGAAGGGCTCAGATACATCAACAATGATGCCTGCTATCCCACTATCGTGACTCTGGGGCAGATCATCTCCGCTCTGAAGTCCGGAGACTACGATCTGAACAGGACCGCTGTGTTCATGTCCCAAACGGGAGGAGGCTGCAGAGCATCCAATTATGTGTCGCTGCTGCGAAAAGCCCTGAAGGATCTCAATATGGAGCAGATCCCGGTGGTGAGCGTCAATATCGTGGGCCTTGAAGCCAATCCGGGCTTCCGGCTTTCCTATGGATTGATCAAAAAGATCTTGATGGCTGGGATCTATGGCGACACTTTTATGAGAGTGCTTTATGCCACACGCCCTTATGAAAAGGTTCTCGGGTCTGCAGACGCCCTCCATCAAAAATGGGCTGCGATCGCCAAGAAGAATATCGACAATGGCAGCATTCTGACTTACAGAAAGAATTTGAAAGCAATCGTGGAGGAATTCGACCGGCTTCCGCTGAATGATATCAAAAAACCCAAGGTCGGCGTGGTAGGCGAAATACTGGTCAAATACCATCCGAACGCCAATAACGATATCGTAGGCATCATCGAAAGCGAAGGCGGCGAGGCCGTGGTTCTGGATCTGATCGATTTCTTCCTGTATGGGATGTATTCTAAGAAATATAACTTTGAGCATTTAAGCGGATCCTATAAGATCATGAGGGCGAACCGGATCGGGATATGGCTGATCGAACAGTTCAGAAAACCCGCCAGGAAAGCCTTGAGGGAAAGCTCCCGATTCGAGGAGCCGCTGCGGATCGAGGAGATCGCCGAAAAAGCTACCGAGATCATCGGTTTGGGCAACCAGTTCGGCGAAGGCTGGCTGCTGACCGGCGAAATGGTGGATCTGATCGACTCGGGCGTTGAGAATGTCGTTTGCCTCCAGCCTTTTGCCTGCCTGCCAAATCATGTGTCCGGAAAAGGGATGATGAAGGCCCTCAGGAAGAGAAATCCGCTGGCGAACATAGCAGCCATCGATTATGATCCCGGAGCCTCGGATGTCAATCAGCTCAACCGGATCAAGCTCATGATGGCCACTGCTTATAAAAACCTTGAAAAACAGGCCTCGCAGTAGTATAATTTTCACAATAAAACATAAAATTCTTATAGTTAGGAGGTGTCTCCAATGGGAAGACACGGAACCATCGCAGGGAGGAAAGCGGCGCAGGACTCAAAACGTGCTGCTGTATTTACGAAATATGCCAGAGCCATCACTGTTGCGGCGAAAGCAGGAGGCGATCCGGAATACAATGTATCGCTGAAGCATGCCATAGAAAAAGCCAAATCCATCAATATGCCGAATGACAATATCACGAGAGCCGTTAAAAAAGGAACTGGCGAGCTTGCAGGAGAGAGTTATGAGGGCGGAAGCTTCGAAGGCTATGGGCCGGGCGGCGTGGCCGTTATCGTAGAGGTATTGACGGACAACAAAAACAGGACCACATCCGCTGTCAAACATGCCTTTGACAGATTCGGAGGGAATCTGGGAACACCTGGCTGTGTCAGCTACATGTTCTCCCAGAAAGGCGTCATCATCATAGAAAAATCCGATCAGATCGATGAAGATGCTCTGATGGAACAAGCCCTGGAAGCCGGAGCAGACGATTTCATTGTTTATGATGACAGTTATGAGATCCTGACGACTCCGGAAAATTTCAGCGTCGTGAATGAAGCGCTGAAAGCAAAAGGATACGAAGCTGTTGAAGCCGATATCGATTATCTGCCCGGCATGGAGGCTGCTCCGACGTCCGAAAGCGATTTAAAAAATCTGACACGACTGATTGATACCCTTGAAGAAAACGACGATGTCCAGAAGGTCTATCACAATTGCAGCATAGATCTGGACATCGAATAACAGAATATTTGAAGGGCATCAGGGTTGGTAAAACCGAAATATCTGCTTCAAATCACACAACCCCGGTGAAAGCCAGGCGAGTGTGATTTTTTATTGGCTGATCAGAACTGAAGAAAAGGAAAAGGAGAAAAGGGATGAGCGGGAAAGTTAAAATGACCATCAATGATTTCAGGAAATTCAAAGAAGAGGGCCGTAAATTCAGCTATGTGACTGCCTACGATTATACGATGGCCTCCATCGTGAACGAAAGCGAGGTGGAAATCATTTTGGTGGGAGATTCTCTGGGCATGATCATGCTGGGCTATGCCAGCACTACGCCGGTCACCATGGAGGACATGATCCATCATACCAGACCCGTGGTCAAAGGGGCTCCGAACACTTGGATCGCAGGGGATATGCCCTTCGGCTCCTATCAGGAAAGCGACGAACAGGCGATCCGCAATGCCGTGCGGCTCATCAAAGAGACCGGATGCGATTGCGTGAAGCTGGAGGGCGGCGTGGAGATGGCCAGCCGCATCAAAGCCATCGTGAATGCCGGCATCTGCGTCATGGGCCATATCGGGCTCACGCCTCAGACTGCTACAGCTATTGGAGGGTTCAAGGTCCAGGGCGGCACCACGGAAAGCGCCATGAAGCTGATCAGGGATGCCAAGACGCTGGAGGAGTGCGGCGTATTTTCTATCGTCCTGGAATGTGTTCCAAGCATCGTTGCAAAAGCTGTCACAGAAGCGGTGAAGATTCCGATCCTGGGGATCGGTGCAGGTCCTTACGTGGATTGCCAGGTCCTGGTGGCTCAGGATCTGCTTGGCATGTATGGAGACTTCAAGCCTAAATTTGTTAAGCAGTATGCTCAAATTCGAAAAGCGATGGTGGAAGCACTCAACGAGTTTCATCATGAGACAGCGGAGGGATTGTTCCCGACACCGGAATATTCGTTCAATAAGGATGTCAAGCTGGACAAGCTATATTAGAAAAAGGGGCGGGGGAAATGAGAATCGCAATAATCGGCGCCGGTGCCATGGGATGCCTCTATGGAGGGAAGCTTTCATCTGTTGAGGGCAACGAAGTGTTCCTTGTCGACATCAGACAAGATTATATTGATGCTATAAATCAGCATGGGATATTCATCGAGGAGAATGATGAGATCCTTAATTACAGAAGAGTCATAGGCGCAACGGACCCGGCTACCGTCGGGATCGTTGATCTGGCCGTCATTTTCGTCAAATCCACAGAAACAGAGGCCGCGGCAGAGGGAAACAAGGCAGTATTCGGCAAAGACACCCTTGCATTGACTCTTCAAAACGGCCTTGGAAATATCGATATCCTCAGCAAGGCGTTTGGACTTCAAAATGTCATTGCCGGCACAACAGCCCACGGCGCCTATATGAAAGGCCCCGGAAGCATATGCCATGCGGGCTATGGCACGACAACGATAGGAGAACCGGACGGTATATGCGGCGAGCGCATTAGCGCAGTTTCGGATTTGCTTAATCAAGCTGGAATAGAAACCACCTTGTCTGATAACGTACTGGGCCTGGTATGGGATAAGCTCCTTGTCAACGTTGGCATCAATGCACTGACGGCGATCACCGGGCTTCTTAATGGCGAGCTGCTTGAGCATCCCGAGATTGAAACGATACTTGAAAAAGCTGTTCTGGAGGGAATGAGGGTTGCGGATGCCAAGGGCATACATCTGAATCATAAAGATCCGGTACCGCATACCAAGGAAATATGCAGGGCGACGGCACTGAACAAATCCTCCATGCTTCAGGATATCCTCAATAAAAGGAGAACGGAAATCGACATGATCAATGGGGCGATAGTCAGAGAGAGCGAAATCCTTGGCACACAAGCGCCGGTGAATTTCGTATTGACAAATCTCGTTAAATTCAAAGAGAAAAGGCCGTAGAGGCCGGCATCTTCAGTAGTGGGTAAAAAATATAACGCCACAATATATAGGGACACAGACACCAAAAATTATAAAAACAAGTCACAAAAATGAAAAAAACGACCGTGAATATAAATATAATAAAAATTATTCTTGAAAAAATGATTTTTACGGCGTACTATAACTAATATATAAGTCAATTCTGATACAGGAATTGCAAATCAACAACATAATGAGTATAATAATATATTAATCAATGGGTATAATACCATTAATTAGCTATTTACAAGTACAAATATAAGTTAACATTGCAGTAATGATTTGGAGGGAGTGTTATGCAGGAATACATTTGTACAGTCAAAAAGAGCAACGGCGGTCTCCTGAAAAACTACCTTGTGAAAGCGGAAAATGAATCTTCTCTCGTTACCCAGCTTAAAGCCAACGGAATGTACCTGGTGAACCACAAAACAAAAGACACCGGAAAGGATATTGTCGGAGGCTCTAAGATCAGTCTTTCAACGATCGATATCGCACTATTGTGCAGACAGCTTTCTGCAATGCTGGCGTCAGGCATCACGCTTGTCAAGGCTCTTGACATTCTGTATCTTCAAGTGGAGAAAAAGAAAAGCAAAGAGGTCGTCAGGCAACTCTATGAATCCGTTCAGCGTGGAGAGCAGTTTTCCGAAGCATTAAAAAAGCTCAAGGGAGTGTTTCCGGAAATGATGATCAGCATGGTCGAGACAGGGGAAGCAAGCGGAAAACTTGATCAGATTATGCTTAAGCTAGCCGAACAGTTTGAAAAGGATGTTAAGCTGAAAGCCAGGATAAGAACCGCGATGACATATCCTATTATACTTTTGGTGCTGGCAATATCAGTAATACTTATACTGGTCACACAGGTCCTGCCGATATTCATGGGCATGTTTGAAGATAGTGGTATGGCACTGCCGCTCCCGACCCAGATATTGATAGCAATATCCAATTTTATCAGAGGATATTGGTATGTGGCGATTGTTATTATCGGAATCATTGTGCTTTTATTCAGATCGTTTCTTGCCACCGAGAAAGGACGCTATGACTGGCATTCTTTTGTTCTAAAGCTTCCTGTGGCGGGGAGCACGTCTCTTAAAATCGCAACGGTCCGGTTTACCAGAACACTGGCGACGTTGCTCTCCAGCGGCATGTCATTGCTCTCGGCACTTGAGATCGTTATTAAAGTAGTAAACAACAGGGTCATTATGAAAGATCTCAACATCACAAAGGAAGATATCCGAAAAGGGATGAGCCTTTCTCAATCCCTTAGAAAAGTCGGCAGTCTTCCTCCGATGGTATATTCAATGATAGGTATCGGCGAAGAAGCAGGATCCATTGAAACGATGCTCGAGAAATGCTCCGATTATTATGATGATGAAGTTGAGAACTCGATCCAGAAGCTTGTCAGCCTGATGGAACCGGTCATGATTGTAATAATGGGTATTGTCGTCGGATTCATTATCATATCAATGATGCTGCCGATATTAGATATATACGGTTCCATTCAGTAGCGCATTCATAATAATTTAGGAGGGTTGAAATTGAGTACATTGTTATCGGTCAATATTGACAACAAGAATATTTACATGGCAGAGGGCGGCTTCGACAAAGGGAATCTGACAATAGGGAAGACCCGAAGCTTTGAAATGCCTTCCGGAAGCATTAAGAACGAAGCTGTTCTTGATGAAATTCTTTTCGCAGATGCTTTGAACAGGATGGTGCTGGAGGGAGGGTTTTCCTCAAAAAATGTAGTCCTGTCAGTCAGCAGCAAACAAGCTTTAATAAAAGAATTGAATTTGCCTGCTGCAAAACCTAAGGAAATCGAAGGTATGATAAAAAGTGAACTTTACCAGACCTTCAATGTTTCGAAAACAGATATCATACAGTACAAGCCAATTGCCGAGACGCAAAATGAAAATGGAGAAAAACTGACGACTTATAGAGTGGCGGCGATGGACCGTGATTTTGCGCAGGCTTACTATAATGCTGCCGATAAGGCCAAGCTGAAGCCGGTCGCTTTGGATATCAATTTAAATTCAATCGACAAACTGCAGTCATGGCTTGGCTCAGTTAATGGCAGAGAAACTGCGGGTATTTCCACTGCGCTGATCGATTTCGGATATTCCACGACAACGGTATATGTAATAAGGGATGGACGGTTGATGTTCTACCGCCTTATTGACTTCGGCACCGGGGAGCTTATCCAGATCCTTCAGGATGTACCGGATTTTGTTGGAGATGTTACGACAAATGAGGGGAAAGCAAGCGAATATAAGATATTCAATGGCAGGGAACTTGCAGAGGAAAGCCCTATCAATTTAAAAACGTTTTTCTATAAACTGAATGACGAGTTGCAAAACACCATTACATTCTTCAACAACAGGGCTAGAGGATATGCGATCGAACGTACCCACTTGTTCGGAACAGGCAGTGAGCTCCAGGGCCTGAGTGAGTATTGGTCAGCGAATTTAAATGTACCGATGGAAAACATATCCTCTATAGGAAAAACCAATAACTCTGAAAACCCTCTAAGTCCGCTGTTTCTTAATGCGGTGGGCGCACTGATCAGGTATTAGATGAGAAAAGGAGAATGTCATGAAAGATTATAATTTTTTTGATGAATTTCAAAAAAGGAACAAAATGCATATTAATTTTGCCTCACCGGCATTTTTGGGCGTCCTCGTAATCGCCCTGATCATCGTATTCAGCGCAGGGTTGATGCTTTACAATACGATTCTTGGCGCAAGGCTCACATCCATGACGAAGGAACTGACTGCAATACATGAAAGCCAGGAATATCAAAAGGCCGATGAACTGCAGAAGAAGATCGGCGCACTGACCGAATACGATCAATATGCAGGCACTGCTTATGAGAAGATCAAAAGCGGAGACGTATTGGGAACTGATTTCCTTTATGCTTTTTCCAGAATTCTGCCATCTTCGGTTTCGCTGCAAAATGCAAGCATCAACAGAGCGACAGCGACTTTTACCTTTACAGTTCCGAACAGGCAGGCGGCCGCCGAGCTTGTCAAACACATCGATGAATCTGATTTGTTTGTCCAGACGACTTTGATATCGGTGGTATCGCAGCAGGGCGCAACAGGGTACAATGCGATAATCAACAGTATTTTGAAAGCAGGTGAGTAGGAATGAAGGCATTTAACAATATTAGTGCAAGAGATCGCAATCTTCTAATTTTACTTCTGGCAGCCATTATATTTTATTTAAGTTACACTTTTGTCCTGACACCCGGTATTGAAAAATCCGGCCTGCTCAATGGAGATATCGCGGCCACACAAGATGAGATAGCGAGAGCGAAGGAACTGATCGAAAACCGAAACGATTTGGCAAGGCAGGAAAATAAACTCAGAAAAGATCTTGTTGACAAGTATGCAGTATTTTTTACGAACCTGGACCAGGTTGAGTTGCTTCACAAACTGGACACTCTGATGACAGGAACCGGGATCAAGGCCAATTCATACATGGCTTCCATCCTTACGGTTTCTTCTGTAGAGCTGGAACAAGGCGGATTTGCCCCGCTGAATTACCCGATGCTTGATCTTGCAAAAAATATTGAACCAAAGCTATATGAAGGAGAACCGTCCGAGCAGCTTGCGATCACAGCCGGCCAGGAAGGCGACACTCCGGACAGGATCCCGTGCATGGAAATCATTATAAACTATAATACGACCAGTTACGACAGCGTATACAATTTCATTTACTCCCTTGAACAATTGAAAAAAACCGTCATCGTAAAGAGCATAGATTATACAAAACAAGAAGGCTACCTGGAAGGACAGCTTATCTTGGATTTCTATTCGATCCCGCAATTCGACACGACCCAAAACGACGGTCTGACCTTTGTTCCGGTTATCCCTCAGGGGAAAGCAAATCCTTTTAGCTAACATGAACGAAAGAAAGGAGGCTGCTATGCAGAAACTGATTCGCAATAAACATGGAGCTGCCGTCGCCTATGTAATGCTTTCGCTTATAGTGGTTTTTATCATGGTTTCAGTGGTTGCCTCTATCGCCCAGGCCAACATCAAACAGGCCGGCCACCAGGAAAACAGCCTTAAGGCCTATTACATAGCGCGATCCGGAGCAGAACTTGCTTATGAAGCTATCATGACGACAACGCCAAGTCTTCTGGATACTTTTAAAAACAACAGCGCATATACTTTGACTGAAAATAACATTGATTTTGAAGAGGGCACTGCTGATGTCAAGGTTACTTCCAGCGGAACAGGGGAGAGCCAGAAGATCATCATTGAATCAACCGGAACTTTAAAGAGCAAGCCTGTTTCACGGACAGTAACGTTGGAATTCTATATTGATTATAGCAAAAAACCAGACATGTACTGGTCAAAATGAGGCCGAAAAAGTTTCGTGTTCAAATTCACAATTTGGAGGTGAATAATATGAACCCAGCTTCCATGAGACAAGATAAGAAAACTGCGGGATTCACATTGGTAGAAATCATTGCATCTATTGTGCTTCTCGGAATGGTGCTGAGCATGGCCGGTATGTTTCTCAACTTTTCCTTCAACTCCGAGCGAAAAGTGGAAAAGGAATATGACCTTCAGGCGGAAGTGCGTAGGGCCTCAGGAACAGTCAATGACGCTATCCGGGATTCGTCTGTGACCTTCCTAATTCCTCAGGATGTTTTCCTCGACAATAAAAAAGAAAATTGGAGCTACTTGGGATTGGAGGACAATAAGGAAGTCGTTCAGTATGCCTGGAACCCTACAACAAAAAGCCATGATAAGAAAATCATACTAACTTCACGTGACGATATACTATACACCCTGTTTTTCAGTAAAGTCCAGCAAGAAGGAAAGCTGATTAAGTTCAATTTGAATGTAATCGACGAAGAAGCTGATAAAAAGACATTTGCCGTATCCTCGGAGCTGGAGGCTTTAAACTCTGTTGCTGTGGATGAGGGGGGTAGCGAGAGCGATCCCGCAGTCGCCATCGCTTACCGAAGCGATCCGGCGCCGATACCCGAGGAAGTGACTACGCAAAGAGAAGTGACCATCGCCATCTCTCTTGTTCTTGATGATTCCGGCAGTATGGACTGGGACATGAACGGGCGTTCATACGATGATTGGGGTTTTGATAGAAACAACATACGTAAAGACATCATGAAAAGAAGAGCGGCAGCGTTGATCGATCAGTTCGCCGGTATCGGGAATATACAGGTCAGCGTCATCCCGTTTGCAACCACGGCGAACAACCCGAGCGATATGCGTGATGCCACTGACAATAAAGAAGATATGAAAACCAAAATCAGCGGACTTAATGCATCAGGCGGGACAAATACCGGCGATGGATTGAGACGGGCATATTACCAGCTCGAAAAATACAATAACGATCATTCTGGAGACGAAATCGTTAACTATATTATTCTGCTTACAGATGGCGATCCGACATTTTTCAGCGGCGACAATACAAATAGATATTACAGTTGGGGCCGCTGGTATGACAGACCTTACAGCGATTATCTGCCGAAGCTTGGACCTGGAGATTGCGGAGAAGATTATGTCTGGGGCGACGGCAATAATAGCGGTTCAGGCGGAACCACGAATCTGCAGAGATCGATGAACTATTGCAAGTCCGTGGCGGACAATAAGATACTGTTCAATTCGGCACTGAACATCAACACTTTTTTCATAGGGTTTTCAGCAGTTCCAACTGATATAGCGAACAACAGGACGGTAGCGGAGACCTACTGTCAGGGTAGGTACTTTGAAGTCGCAAGTGAGGTTGAACTGGAACAAACATTTGAGGAAATAACCCAGACGATACTCCAGGAAACCTGGCATATCTACGGCCCATACTGATGGGAAGGAGGGGACAATGAAAAATAAAAATGCAGGCTTTACGCTGATCGAGGTGTTAGTGGCCATAACGCTCGTTGCCATCATCGCAATAGGCATTATTCCAGCCTTCGCAGCTCAATTCAAAATGACATTGGATACGAAGGACCTTACGACATCAGCCTTTGATTCGCAAGGTGAATTTGAGCAGTCCATCTCAGAGCTGAAACAAGCGCTTGTAGACCCTCTGATAGACGAGAATGCCATCGATGGCGTGACTGCAACAACAAAATCGATTTTCGGCCGGACCATGACTGTTTACAAGATCAGCATGCTATACCCGGGAAATGAAAATAAGAGTTTTTTAGCGTTTCTGTCAAAAAAACTTGCGGAGATGGAAGTGCGACAGATGCTGGTGGCAACAGGCGTGCGGATAGAGGTTTCAAATGAAACGGTGCATGAACTGGCAGATATGAAAAAGACCCCGAAACCAACTCTGATCGGCATGGTCGATACGAATACGGATCCGAACTGGTATGCCAACTTATATAAATGGTACGTGTCCAATGAAGGCAATCCGGACCCGATATGGCCTGAGGACTATGAAAGGATCACGTTCACGGGTGTAACTCCTTCGAATCTCAATGATCTCACTAAAGAAGTGAACCGGTACATCGTTTTTACAGTGACGCCGGTGGATATCCATGGCTTCAGAGGAACTGAAGTCCGGAGCAGCAACGAAGTTTATGTCCTGGGGGAGGAATGGAGATCAGGGGTATTCGCCTGGGTGGACAAAAATGCCAATGCATCGTACTACGGTGAAGATGATGTCATGATAGCCAAGAAAATCGACTATAAGTGGCATCTGCTGGATGGCTTTGACGGGGCCGAGAATTTTCTCGATCCTGAGAATCCTAGCGACACCCTGGATCCTAGCGACGGGTCTTTATATGTCCCGATGGGCATCGACAGGGCTGCAGACGACAGGGTCGGCCCTATAGAAGTTGCCGGGACCGACATCTTGGATTGGAAAGTCGATAAAAGCATTCATCTGGCTACAGATATAAATGTGGCCAACAATACGGACATTAAAATGGAGACCCGCGACGGGAATATCATACTTTACCAATACATCCAATTGGATCCGAATACCGGAAACGCGGTTTTTGTCAACGGCAAACCTGTGATGATAAATTACGGACCGGCCCTTTCGGCTCCGGGCGGAAGCATCACGCTGAAGACCTCAGGAAAGGGAGATATTTCGCTTCAGAAATACACTGATTTGGATGCCGGAAATACCATTACACTTCAACCTTACGGAAAAATTACCGCAGCGAATTCCACGATAGCCGCGAAGGGTTCTGTTTATATGGATACCACAAAAGGGACGGCGTTTCCGGGCAACAGGGACATAGATATCAAAAATACTAGCTTTACGCTGAGCCCGAACTCAAGCACTAATCGCACGATATCCGTAGAATCGTTAAATGGTTTGTCAATTGTTGGATCGACGTTCAATGGCAATACCGGCGCGACCAGTAAAATCACTCTTTCTGCAGATGATGGCATGGATTTGTCGGAAGCGATCTTTGCGAATGCCATAATCGAGATAAACAACAAAGCCATATTTAAGGGCGGAGGCTGGAATACAGATAGCACTTTAAAGGTAGCTGACGGAAAGCTGTTGACTTTTGGCAGCGGGAACACGAAAGTGGACAATGCAGGAAATCTTTCGCTTGGAAACACTGGAGCAGTTGATTTCTTAAACAGCATGTCAGCTAATATCATGAATCCTTTGCTTATCACCCTTGGCAAGGGCAATAGCGACAATGAAGTTACGGTTTCAACAAATTACGGAAGAAACATCGGATTTGCAGACAGCAGCTCTTATGAAACTATAAGCGTCAACGGAAATTATCAGAACATGGGCTCCGGGCAGACAAACATGATATATGCTGTCACAAAGCTAGATGGCAGCGGAAACCCAAACATTGCCTGCGCATTTGATGGAAGCAGCAAGCTTAGCATATCCGCGAGCGGAACCGGCCCTATATCCGCCTACTACGAGCTAAATGTCGAGGATAAATACGTCGAGGATATTTATGGTTCGATTAAATTCAGGGTGTATGCGGCAGAAGGCGAAACTCCGTCTGTCCATATCATCGGATCAACGATTCCGATACATAACGTAACATTCTATGATAATGACGGATCAGGCCAGATTTATACTACAAAAACGGCTTATGAAGGCAATCCGGTCAGCGTATTCCCATCAGATCCTGAGCGTACAAAATACACTTTTACCGGATGGAATACTATGGCGGATGGAACTGGCAGCGTCTTCAATGCTGCAACGATTGTGACAGAAGACATTTCTGTCTACGCACAGTGGAGCAGAATCCCGATAATCCTTTATACGGTAGATTTCAACAGAAACGGAGGCACTACCGATGCTGTACCGTCTTCGATGCAGGTCGAAAATGGCGATCCGATCGGCAGCCTGCCACAACCACCTACCAGAAGCGGTTTTATATTCAACGGATGGAACACCCAACCCGGAGGTGGAGGGACTGTGGTCAATGCCAACACTATCGTGACAGGGAACTTGAATGCTTATGCACAGTGGACCAACAGTAAAAAGACTTATGCGCAAATCAATATTGGTGAATATATTTACATTAAGAACAATTCAAATAACTATGTGTTGTTCCAGAAAATATCAGCAGATAAATTACTGGCGAGAGTAACCATTCAATCAAGCGGCAATAACAATATGCGTTGGAGCACAGCATGGAATCTGGCTAACGTTTATTTGAACAGCTTCCCTTCGGCATGGAACGGCTGGAACTGGATAACCGCATCAGACCTAGTTGACGGTACGACATTGAACAACCTTAATAAAAATAGTATTAGAGATATCAACAATGACTGGTGGGGCGGAGAAATGCCTGGCGATATCACTAGAGCATATCGTGTAGATAATGATGGAGATATTGACAATAGAAATAAAACAAACAATAGTTACAGGTGTCGTCCGTATATTGCTATTATTAATACCGACCATTTGTATGTAAACTCCGGCACAGGTACTTTATCAGATCCTTACTATTTGACTATGGAGTAAAGTTGTAGAAAAGATAGACAGATACAAGAGCTATAAGTGAAAGAGAGAGGTCCTTCGCAAGCGGAGGGCCTCTTATCCTGTAGAAAAAGCCGCATCGCCCCCCCCAAAAAAATGTTTATGCGGCTTTTTCGGTATGACGGGCATGTCGGCAATCAATGATAAAAATCCAGAAGATAATTTCCTTGAATGAGATCGAAGATCGAATTATTTCAAAAATAAAACCGACGGAAGGTCAATCTGACCGCCCGCCGAGAAATATATACATAGTTTTAGTGATAGAGGTCCACATTTTATTGCAATTTTACTACGTTCCCATTTGCTGCAGTACGTTCTGCTGTATAGCCATTGACTGTATAGGTAAAATATCCATCTGATGCTGGATCGGCAATATCTAATTTATTTCCTAAATCTACACCAGACATTGTTTCTACATTTCCATTATCTGTTTCTACAGGGGTTTTTCCTTCAGCTTTTAAGGCGTCTATTGCTGTTGCGATTTGTTTTGCATCAACCAGGGCTTGAGTAGCGTTGGCCTTGTCTGAAAAACCAGCGAACTTTGGAATTAAAATCACTGACAGAATACAAACTACTACAATTACAATTATCAGTTCGATAAGGGTGAAACCTTTGCAGCTTCTGAACATTTTGCTTCTTTCAATCAGTTCATTCATTACTATATCCTCCTTATAATTATGCTCTATAAAGCCATCCGATTGGTTGACATGTAATTCCAATGTCAGAATTATACCACTATTTCCGAGTTTCAGACACATTATTTGAAATGAAGATAAATATTAGAAAAATTTGTTACCGCATCTTGAACCATAAGACAAATGCACTTATCATCCGAGTTCGTCAGCATAATAAATATGCAGGCAAAGCCTTATCGACTTCATAATATATAGCAACGAAGAAGATGATTTCCTTGAATGATGTCGAAATTCGGTTATATTCAAAAAAGAAAACCGACGGAAGATCAATCTGACCGCCCGTCGGGAAAATACGTTCATACTTTATTGGGCTCTATAATAAATGTTGGGGTGGTCAAAACCGAGAAATCGGCAAGACACTCCAACCTTTTTAGTTTTTGGGCAAAAAAATAGAGCGATAGGCGTCAATCTCGAGTAGAATTAAATCACCACAAAATAATCCAACGGAGGTTTTTAGCCTATGCCCTACACTCATCATACAGAAGAACTCACCGGTTAAAAAGATGCACGTATAACTTTTGTGGAACCCAGAGAAAATGTTCTTCATATCCATCTGGAAATGGAACAAAGGATACACGCCTGTCCCAATTGTGGTGAAAGGACAAGCAAAGTTCACGATTACCGAACTCAAGTGGAGAAAGACATTTCCGCATTTGGCAGTTTCACGCTGCTGCATCTCAAGAAGCGCCGTCATATTTAACATCTCTGTGGCAAGAAGTTTTATGAGCAGGTGGACTTCCTGCCTAAAATCATCGGATCACCAACCGTCTGTTTCTGTACATGCTGCAACAGTTCCGGGAATCCTGGTCCATGAAAAGCGTAGCAAGAATCAACAATATCTCTTCTCCAACCGCTGCCAGAGCTTTGGACTATGTAAACTACAGCCCCTTCCCGACTCCCCAAAGTGCTCTCTATCGACGAGATCAGGGGCAACTCGGGCGTAGAAAATTTTAAGTGTATCCTTATAGATCTCGCTTAAAGACAAATTTTCGATATCCTACCAAGCCGTCCTTCAGAATACCTATATGCCTACTTTTCTAAATTCGCAAACCGTAAAGAGTTTGAATTTCTGGTTATGGATATGTATTCGCCCTACAAGCAGCTGACAAAGGCTCTATTCCCAAATGCGAAAATCATCGCTGACCGATATCACTACATCCGATTAGTGTACAGGGCTTTTGAACGGGTCAGAAAAGGAGAGCAAAAGAAGTTTCATGAACACCGCCGAAAATACTTTTTCCGAAAAACTCAAGCATGCCTATATCATCAAAAGCAATTTTGAGCTTTTCATGAAATGCAAGGACAGAGTATCGGCAAAAAGCAGCTGGGTTACTGGGTGATGTACGCGATGAATTATGAAGTGCCCGATTTTGAGGTGGTGGTGAAAACCTTTACGCGTTAGAGAACAGAAATCCTCAACTCCTTTGATTACCCCTACACCAACGGATTCACTGAAAGCTGCAATAACAATACGGAGCCCTGTTGTGAGAAATCCGTTCAGCGGATGTCTGCGGGCCCTGATTGTTCAACTTTCAACTAAAAACCGGTAAGGAACAGATGCTCCTTACCGGAAAAACGTTCTGGTTTTTTTTAGTTTTGACTCAACCTCAAGATAAAAGCAGAGTCTTGTTACAATCAGCTACTAAAAAAGTATTTGACTTTCCTTGTTAGATTTTAAATAGAACCAATTAATATTAGAGTAGTAATATCCCGTTTGGTTACGATAGATTAAATTTAAGGTGCTGGTGTTACTACTGGCCCATTAGCAGCACGACCAGCTGTATAAGTTTTTGAACCAACTGTAACGGATATTGAAAATGCACCATTCGCACCAATTGTAGTATTAGCATCAGGCACGCCGGATAGAGTTTCTATCGCAGCAGCATTGGCTCCTTCTGTAGGCCAAGCATTTTTTTCTGCGTAGTAACTATCAATAGCTGTAGCAACTTGCTTTGCATAAACTGTTGCTTGGGTACTTTGAGCTTTATCAGTAAATCCAGAAAATCTTGGAATCAGAATCGCTGCCAAAATACCAACAATTACTATAACTACTATTAGTTCGATAAGGGTGAAACCTTTGCGGTTTCTAAGATTTTTGCTTCTTTTAATCATTTCATTCATTTTTTTAATCCTCCTTTTAAGTATGTTCAATCAAGCCATCCGATTGGCGGAATGTGATTGTAATGTTAGAATTATACCACTATTTTTGAGTTTTAGACACATTTTTTTATATTCTCGTTATTTTTTTTAAAATTTGTTACCGGATGCCTAATGCAGCACTTAATGAACTCATCCACCGTGGATGTCTTTAAAAAAAAATTAAACTGAAAACTGCCGTCTAAAAAGATTGGAATCTCAAGTTTTTATGCTATAATATTTCTAAATAGCTTGAAGGAACATTTACATATACACACAAGGGAGGGATTCGCCGGATGAATCTATCATTGGCATCTGTTTTCACATCACTTGAACCGATTATTGTTTTAGCTGCGCTGATACCATTTATAGTAGCCATTATCATGTGGCTCTTTTTCTTCATACAATATGATTTGGGGAAACTTAAAAAAATACGCGAAGCATTCGGCAAGCTTGCGGATAATGGGGAAGCGCTGAAGGAATGCAGCAGGGAGAATATTTCCTTTATGGACGAAATGATTGTACATATGTCGCCCCCTTATTTCATTGAAGCCTGGCTCAGAATGCTGGCGCAACTTGAAAGAAACTATAAAGGAGACTACATGCCCGATGGGCGGTCCTTCTATGATCTTGATTCCATGGTGAACGGGCCTGGTTGCAGGAATAGGCTGGAAGGACTTTGGAGGAGCTTTTGGGTGCTGGGCGCAGCGACCCTTATGCTGCCTGTTTGCGCGGCGTTATTTACAAAACCACAGACTATCGTCAATGCGCTGGCTTTGGGCGGTGTCTTTTTCATAATGCTTTGCATAGGCAATCTTGTATTTACCCTGCTGGATCAAAGAGTGTATTTCAGCACCAAATCCGAATATGATCGGTTTATCGGGACCTTCGACAGGGTCCTTCCTGTTGCCAAGGCCGAAGTTGCATTGCTTTTGGAGGCAACGCAGAGAAATCAGGATGCTTACAGCGCGTCAACTCAAAAAATTGTGGAAAAGTTCGATACGATGGTAGATGATATGCTGCTGCCTGCTCTGGAGGACTCCATAGAGGTTATCATGCGAAGTAATCTGATCCCTGCGCTTCACAACATCGAGGAGTCCCTGAACGCCAACCTGACCAGGACCATGGAGATGCAGGAAAACGGCATGGAGCGGATGACCTCTGCTTTTGCAGACCGGCTCGTTGAGACAGTAGCAGCCAGGATATCCGGCCTTGCTGATACGATCAGCACCGTGCAGGCGTCAATGGCGGAAATGAATCAAGGCTTGCAGGACCATGTCAAAGCGCTGACTGAGACCATGGGCGCCGCTCTCGAGCTTCAGCAAAATTCTATGGAGCGGATCAGCGGGGCGTTCATGGACTCGCTTTCTAATACTCTTGAAGTCCGTATTTGTACCCTTGCTGCAGGAATCGCCAATGTCAGGGAAAAGATGGATGAACTGAACACCGGCCTTGAAACTCACGCAGCTTCGCTTATGGAAACGACTAAAAGCAGCATATGGCTACAAAAGAAACAGAGCGCCGCTTCTATGGCCCTGCAGAATGAAAGATTTGACAAGATGTTCGACAGGCAGGTCAAACAGATGGATGATATTACGGCATCCTTTGCGGAATTTCTTACATCGGCCCTGAATGAGACTGTTATGAACTTGAACCGGGATCTGGGGGATACGCAGCAGCTTATGAGCGAAGTGAACATCAAGATGTCGGATAATATCGACGGCCTTACCGGCATGCTGACCGAGCAACGCCGTATTTTTGAGGAGTCTGCAAAAACCCTAATAAATTCCGAAGAGCTTCAGAAGAGCGCAATCGAGCAGAGCAGGGAGATCCAGCTCAGGGCGGTTGAAAATAGCGAACAGCTGAACGAGCAAGTAAGATCAATGACGGGAATCATTGAAAAACTCTCCGAACAGACCGCGGCCTTCAGCAAGGATGCCTTCAAATTCACCAAGGAAACTAACGAGGCTCAGATCAGGATGCAAGAAGGCATACAGGTTTCACAAGCCAAGCTCGAAGGGGCGGTTAACGAAACTATGGGTCAGTATGCCAAAATGAATAGTATGATATCAGAGATGATGGACAATATTACTGAACGAATGAACGAAGCCATGACCAATGCGGGCAGGGAGATCGCCAGCGGGATCAAAGAGGTCACAGCAGACAATGCTGAAGCCATAGGCAGGATTGCCGAGCAGGCGCAGAATCTGAGGACCGAGTACGATTCATACTTCTCGCGCATGGAAGGCAATTCCGCGAAAATGATCGAGGATTTGGATTATCAGGTCAAGACGATCATAGCCCGTATATCCGAGGATATCGGCGCTATGATGGAGGGGAATACACAAGCCAATGCGGCGATCCTTGAAGGGTACAAAACCAAAACGACGGATATTCTGGAATCCTTTGACGAGCAGGCCAGAAGCATAAGCCTTTATGCAAAAGAGATCAATATGGACATATCGGAGCTTTCAAACAATCTGCAGGCTTCTGTGAGCGATTTCAGCTGCAAAATGCAGGACGGTGTCAGGCTGACCCTTGTCGAGTTTGACAATGGCCTGTCCGAGTTGACGCAAAGGATTGCCAACACAGTGGAAAGCATCAGCGATGCTGTGGAAACGCTTCCGCAAGCTTTGAAAAGGAGATAAGATCGGAGCGCTGCCATCAATTGAGATGCCATCAATGGAGATATAATGGATAACTTGAGCGAGCCACAGAACATTTTCGGGTCGAAAGAATTAAAAAGCAAAATAATAGCCCTGAGGGGGAGATTCTTTACATTGGAGGAATTTCCATTCATAGGGGAGGGGGTATTGCCCCGGGACACGATGAAAAGGGCTCTCAGGATTCCCGAATCCGAAATAACGCACTTTGCGCTGAGTTTGAGAGGGAAAGAGATCGACGGGCTCATTCTCGAGCTTCGGGACGCATCGGACCATGACAGTGTAGACATAGCTTCACGGATTCTCGAAATCAGAGCGTCTGCAAGGATAATCAAACTCCTTACAATACTTTTTCAGTACAATTATGCATCTATCGGCTTGAAAACTGTAATAAGCAGGATGTTCCGCATAATTAAAGAAAGAAAGGTTTTTGGTCGAGAAGCTGCCTTCATAGATAGATTCGGAGCGGAAGCTGACAAATTTTCCGCCTTATGCGGAACCATAGATGAATCAGGGATGGACATCGATCAATGCTTCCGGGCTTTCAATATTCATAGCGATAGCCCGTTTGCCGATGAAACGGCTTTGGTTTATCTCGAAAATGCACATAGAGACGCGCTTGTGCTTAATCGTCGATGGATGACCAAAGCCATCGAGCACCACGAACCGGAACGGTTGTTCCGACTGATCGCGAACTATCTTTCAGCCTTTGCGATCATCGAGCTGCATGACGGCATCAATCTGGCGATCCTGAATAAAATAGGGCAGCCTTATATGTCCGTGAACTGGGGATCCTATGATATAAAACTTAGGGAAAAATTCGCCCAATGGTGTTTTTTACACCAGCTTAAACTGCATTCATACAGCTTTCCGAAAAAGTTCGCTGTCCTCTCCAAGTATTATGAACAGGTGATCACCAGTTATACGATCGATGAAGAGAACCTGCTGGTCATAGATTTTGGTGATCTGGTGCTTGTGGATATGGCGGCCAATTTCTTTTCCATCTTTTATGACAAGGAAACATTTGAAAGCGAGATGAAAGACTGGAGTAGGAGTAAAGCTGCTCAGGTGGGAGAGGAAGCAGAAAGTCAGGAAGCTTTCGTGCCGTCTTTTCTGAGAATAAATAATAGGTACACAACCGCAAGGGATTTCATAATCGAAGAAATCGAAGAGCCATGCGTAATGCTTAGCTACGAAGGTTTGGAGCTCCTTTATATACAGGAGATGCTGGATATCAAAATGGGCCTGGAGCCGGATATGCGCAAAAAACAACTGGCCAAGCTGAGAAAGAAGAACCCTGCGTAAAGTGGGCATTGAGCATTATGCATTGGGCGTTAAAAAAGCAACAGATACCAGGTGATCAGCTGGTTACCGGCCAGCAGACCGGTCGCCATCCCAAGGGACAGAAACGGACCGAAGGGCACGGCGGTTTTCATAGAACCTTTCTTGATAAGGATAATGAAAATCGATGCGACACCGCCATAAACCGCTCCGATGAACAGTGATAGAAGGATCAGCTTCCAGCCCATAAAAAAGCCTGCAACAGCCATGAGCTTGATATCGCCGCCGCCCATGCCGTCCTTGTATGCAAGACCAAGGATCAGAAGGGGCACTGAAGCTGCAAAAAATCCGATCGCCCAATCATACCAGTTGCCGCCAAGGACAAGGGTCTGATAAACCGCATTGATGATGCCAAGGGCAAGTATGGCAAGAAGCAGCCCGTCGGGGATGATCCAATGTCTTAAGTCGATAAAGGATATGACGAGCAAAATCGAAAAAAAGACACCGGCCAGAACTGCCGTTACCGTAAGGCCGTAAACCTGCCAGATCAAAAGATACAAAAGCGCATTCATCAGTTCTACGACAGGATATACGACCGATATTTTTTCACCGCAATCTTTGCATCGGCCTTTCAAAAATATGTAGCTAAACAAAGGAATGTTGCAGAACCAGGGAATAAGCGAATTACAGGAGGGACAATAGGATCGGCCCTTCACAATAGTCTTGCCAATAGGTATCCTGTAGATGCAAACATTCAAAAAACTGCCGATCAGCAGACCGCAGATGAAAATCAAACCGGGGATCAGCGCCGGTATAACATTATATATTATGGACATTATTAAATAGCCTCCTTTGTAAAAACCAATGCGACCCAGCATTTGGCTCAGCCAAAGGGGACGCGCATAGACAACAAACGTTTATATTTTATCATAAAAATAAAATTGTTCAAATATGGAGATGAGCGAATGGTAACAAAAAATAAAAGATTAGGCGAAATACTTATAGAAGCTGAAGCGATTACCCAGGACCAGCTGGAAGAAGCTCTTCAAATCGCCAAGAAAAACAAAAATGTTTTAGGCGCGACTCTTGTGGAGCTGGGCTATATTGACGAAAAGACGCTTTACAAGGGTCTGGAATATCTCTTCCACGTCCCGTATATAGACATAACCTCAATCATGATCAATAAGGATGCCACGGCAACAATAACCGAAGCCCTTGCGAAAAAGCATAACATGATCCCTATAAAGATGGAAAGCGGCGTGCTGACTATAGCAATATCGGATCCCCTGAACTTCTATGCGCTTGACGATGTAAGAAACGCTACGGGAATGGAGGTCAGCGTTGCGATATGCCCTCAAAAGGACATCAGTAGCGCAATAGACAGATACTATGGAAGCGAGATCGCCGAAAAGGCGTTCGAGGACCTGCAGAAGGAATATGGCAAGCTTAGTATGGCGGAACTCAGCGAGATCTCTGAAAGTGAAGTAGCCCAGGCTCCCGTTGTCCGTTTGCTCAATTCTTTGCTGCAGCATGCCATCAAATCAAATGCCAGCGATATCCATATAGAACCCACCGTTAAGGATTTGAAGGTCAGATTTCGTATCGACGGACTACTTCAGGTGGTCATGTCATCTTCGATGTCGGCTCATCCGCCCCTCACTACCAGGATCAAGATCATGAGCGGTATGGATATTGCAGAAAAAAGACTTCCCCAGGACGGACGTGTCGAGACGGTCGTGGATGGAAAGTCGGTGGATTTGCGTGTGTCTATCATTCCGACCGTTTTCGGAGAAAAGACGGTAATCCGTATTTTGGGAGGCCAGACGGTCTTCGTTGATAGAAAACAGCTGGGGATGTCGGAGAGCAATACGGTCTTGTTCGATAAGATAGCTAAAAGCCCCCACGGGATAATATTGGTGTCAGGCCCAACAGGGTCCGGTAAAACAACCACGCTTTACACTCTTCTTAAAGAAATAAACAAACCGGAGGTCAATGTGATCACGGTGGAAGATCCTGTGGAATACAAACTGGATGGGATAAACCAGGTCCAGGTGAACGTGAAGGCTGGATTGACTTTTGCAAACGGATTGCGGTCCATACTCAGACAGGATCCTGATATTATCATGATAGGCGAGATCCGAGACTCTGAAACCGCTGAAATCGCGATCAGAGCTTCCATAACAGGGCACTTGGTATTGAGCACCATCCATACCAACGACTCGGCTTCCTCTGTGGCTCGTCTTGTCGACATGGGTATCGAGCCGTATCTGGTATCCTCGTCGCTGGTGGGCGTGACTGCCCAGCGGCTTGTCAGAAATATCTGCCCGCGCTGCAAAACAGCTTACAGGCCTACCCATGATGAAATGCTCCTGCTCAAAATGAAGGATCCGGAGCCTCTATACAAGGGAGCCGGATGCCCGAACTGCAATTTCACAGGCTATAAAGGGAGATCCGGCATTCATGAAATATTGGTCGTCACCAAGGAAATAAGAGAGCTGATCAACAGAAGGGCGTCCATCGATCAACTGGCCCAGATGGCTATGAGACAGGGCACGGTCACATTGCAGCAAAGCTGCAGGGAACTGGTGCTAAGCGGGATCACGACAGTAGACGAGCTGATCAAAGTGACCTACAGTGTGGATTGATTTCAGCTCGGTTCGGCATAGGTTCGATTGCTGAAGCAATATGATTTTGTAACGGTTTTTTGAAGATATAGCAACAGAGTGAATGGAGGATATTATGAAGTATGATCTAATGGAAATCTTACTTAAAGGCATTGAATTAAACGCATCTGATGTGCACTTCACAGTCAATATGCCGCCAATTTTGCGAGTCAGAGGCGATTTAGTCCCGTTTGGAAACGAGATCCTTACGCCTGAGGACACAAGGGACATCGTTTACCAGATCCTGAATGAGGAAAAGAGAGGGACTTTTGAAACCAGAGGAGAGGTCGATTTTTCCTGGTCTCTGCCGCAAACGAACCGCTACAGGGTGAACGCGTTCAGACAAAGGGGCAGCTGCGCGGCAGCCTTGAGAATGATCAATACAAAAATCCCGACCGTAGAGGAGCTTAGCCTTCCGCCTATACTCAACTCGATGGCGCTGAAACCCAGAGGGCTGTTCCTTGTGACTGGGCCAACGGGCTCGGGGAAATCCACGACGCTGGCGGCTATGGTGGGCCATATCAACAACAACAGGCAATGTCATATCCTAACCATAGAGGATCCTATCGAATATATGCATAAACATAACAAGTGCATGGTCAACCAAAGGGAAATCGGAAGCGATTCCCAGAGCTTCGCGAATGCATTGCGTGCTGCTTTGCGTGAAGACCCCGATGTCATCCTTGTGGGCGAGATGCGTGACTTTGAAACGATCTCCACAGCCATCTCGGCCGCTGAAACCGGACACTTCGTCATGTCCACGCTGCATACCACAACTGCCGCCCAGACCGTGGACCGTATCATTGACACCTTTCCGCCTCATCAGCAGCAGCAGGTCAGGACGCAGCTATCTTTAATACTGCAGGGTATAGTGTGCCAGCAGTTGATTAAAACTGCCGATGGCAAGAAGTTGGTTCCGGCAATGGAGGTATTGATCGCTAACGACGCGGTCCGCAACCTTATACGCGAAGGGAAGAATCATCAAATTGATACTGTGCTGCAAACCAGCGTCAAGAACGGCATGATGCCGATGGACTTCTCCCTAGCCCAGCTTGCAAAATCTAAGATCATTACCACAGAGGATGCATATACCAGATGTGTGGATCCTGAGATATTTAAAAGATATATGACGATGCTGTAAAGGATAGTATCGGTTAGCGCCAAAAAAGGAACTCTAAGATGAGCATTGATTATATGGACATTGAGAAAGTGCATCGGACTTATTTGACGGATCCATGCGCTGAAAATCTGGATCTGCTGATGGAAGCGTGTAAAACTCTCATATTCCATTACGCCAGGATTTATGGAGGCGGCTGTTGCTTTGAAGATATCACCCAAGCGGGCTATGTTGGCCTTGTGAAGGCAACGAAAAATTTCGACGAGAAAAAAGGGATCAGATTCACCACTTATGCTTCGCATTCCATCATAGGTGAAATCCGCCACTTTGTAAGGAAAGAAAGAAAATATTATTATCCGAACTGTCTGGCAAGCTATCAGGAGAAACTGGAGGATATCATTGAATCCAGTATTGATGATGGCGACGAGCAGCTTACCGAGGACGTGCTGGCAGCTATGGTGAACCTCCAGCCAGAAGGCATACTGCCTGTAATGAGTGCCGGGCTCGTTCATCTCAACAATCTGGAAATTGCAAACATAAAGAATAAGGCGATGGAAAGCTTTACGCTTCCCATCGAAGACAAGCTGCTTGTCAGCCAGCTTGTATATCACCTTACAGCCATCCAGAAAGACGTGATAGAAATGCTTTTCAGCCAGGGCATGACACAGGAAGAGGTTGCGAAAGAGCTGGGGCTGACACAGAAACAGGTTTCAAGGATAAAGCAGAAAAGCCTTCAGAAAATGCGGACGGCGAAAAAAGAAGAGTAAGAGAAATAATAAGTAAACCGTGCATTTTTAAAATGAGAGTTTTTCAATATTATTATTGTGATATAGTATATTTTTAAACACATCGAAGCGTTTTGCATTGAAACGGAGGTACATTTATATGGCTGATATAAAAGACAACAAATTTGATCAAGAATTGATAACAAAACCGCAGGATGAAGGGACAATCATGATTGATCAGATATTGGAAGAAGGCAAAGTCAATGAGAACACAAAGACTGAAGAGGCACCGAAGGGAAATAATGACCCAGCAATCGTCAAGATGGAATTCGAAGACATGGAAGCATGTTTGGTAAAGAGCTTTGGCGGATATACCAGAGACTCTGTTTTGGAGTTCATTAATAAGATGAAAATACAGCAGAAGGTTTCCATGGAAACGTTCCTGAAGAATATGCGGTTTATGTATGATGAAAAAGACGTTCTCAAACAAGCTAATGAAAAACTCAGGGAAAGACTGACCAAGATAGAAACTGATTATGAAAATTTGTCTCAGGCAATTCTTCTCAATAAAATCGAAGGAACAGACTTTACAGTGAACGACGTACTGAGCCTGAGATCCCGGGTATCTGCCCTTGAAGATATACTAAAGAAAAGCAGCAGTGAGACTCGACTTTTGAATAATAAAATCAACCATTTGGAAAAGGCTAATGAAGATTTACAGATACAGCTTCAGCAGGCTAATGAAGAGACCAATACTCAAAGACGTCTAGTGGTTTCGGAAAAGCAGGAGACAAAAAAACAGGCGGATGCAGCATCGGATTATTTGGCGCAATTGGAGGCCGAGCGAGATCAGAACAGATATCTCACAAGTTTGGTGGAAACAGGAGAACTTGCTAAATTAAAGCTTAAAGTTGAGGATTTGAACAGCCAAATGGTTTCTCTCAATCAAGTGAACGAAAAACTGGTAGCTGAAAATGACAGCAAGGACCGTAGAGCGGAAACTCTGGTGGATCAAATCGAATCCCTCAACAAAACCGTGAATTCTTTGACGGTCAACATCGATGAAATGGGCATACAAAATGCGAAGTTGGTCAATGCCAATATAGCCTTGACCTTCCAACTGGAGGCCGAGTTCCAGAAGACCATCGGACTGATCAAAGAACGTTCCGATATCAACACCGAGAAGGTTTCCTTCATGAATCAATTAAGCGAAGCGAAGATGCGCATGAACCTCCTGGAACAGACTTATGGCAAGGAACGCCATATTGAAGAAATCGGAGAAGCCTATCGCAACCTGAATGATCTTGATTCAGAATCGAACCAGGAAGCATCTACCGAGCCAGTTGAATCCAAGTAGGAGTTTGGACTTGAATATCATAATCATATAAAACGAAATCATCACTTGCCGGCAGCCGTACAATCATAAACGACTGCCGGTCTTTAATTTTTTGAATTATTTGTTTTTATCAAAACTATGGCAACTGTGTTATACTATACTTCAAAATAGCATCTGAATAATTGCATCAAAATGGAGGTACATAGAAATGGCAGATATGAAAGAAGTTAAACCGGAAACAGAAATGAAAAACAAGCCTAAGGAAGAAGGCATCAGCATAATCGATCAGATCCTGGAGAAAACAAAGGGAAAGGTCAGCTCGAAAACAAGCGAGGTGCCGAAGGTCACTATCGACCAGCAGGGAGCCAAGGCTGAGGACGAGGATCCGGAAGCTTATTTAGTGAAGAGCTTTGGGGGATACACCAAAGACTCTGTATTGGAGTTCATCAACAAATTGAAAACTCAGCAGAAAGCCTCCACGGAAACTTTTCTGAAGAATATGCAGTTCCTTTATGACGAGAAAGACGCTCTGAAGAAGACGAACGACAAGCTTAAAACCAGACTGGCAAAGGTTGAAATGGATTACGAAAATCTTTCTCAGGCCACCTTGCTCAACAAAAAAGAGGGCACGGAGTTTTCTGTCAAGGATATCGTGTCTCTGAAGGGGAAAATCACCTCTTTGGAAGAGGAAATGAGGCAGAAGGACAGCGAGATCAGAAGCCTGAAAAGCCGCCTGGATCATGCCGTAAAGGAAATTAGTGAACTCAACACTAAGCTTGATCAGAACGAAGAGGAAATCGGCGCTCAGAAACAGCTGGTGCTGGCTGAAAAGATGGAAACAAAAAGGCATATGGATATTGCCGCGGAGTATATGAGCCGTCTGGAGGCGGAGCAGGACGAGACGAAGTATCTGAACAGCATCATTGAAAGCGGAGAAGCGACGCAATTGAAAATCAAGGTGGGAGATCTCACCGAACAGCTTTCTGCTCTGCAGAAGGTCAACGAGAAGCTCTTGGCTGAAATCGATTCAAAGGATTCCAGCGTAGCCACTCTGAGCGATCAGCTGGGTTACCTGAAGAAAACCGTCAGCTCTTTGAGCGAAGACATTGCTGACCTGAATGGAGTCAATGACAAGCTGGTCTACACCAACAAAGCCTTGGTCATGAAGCTGGAAGAGGAGTACCAGAAAGCCATCGACATGGTCAGGGAGCATTCCGAAACCACCACCGAGAAGCTTTCGTTCATGAACAAGCTCAGCGCTGCAAACATGAAAATAGCCATTTTGGAAGAACAACTGAATAAAGACAGAAAGACGGAGAAACTTACGGCAGCTTATCGGAATATCAACACCATAGAGGTCATGAGAGATAATAAGAACGCTATTGAAGAAAGCGAATTGAAGATCGCCGAATAGCTATAAAAGCTCGAAGCTTGGGACCCGGTTTTCGTAGGTGGCGACATACTTGAAACCGCAGGAAATGGCGAAGTCCCGTGCCCAGTCCAGCATATATCCCACATTGCCAGCATTGTGGGCATCAGAACCTAAAGTCAGGATCCTTCCGCCAAGATCGCTATAGAGCCGGAGGATCCTGGTGCTTGGGGTCGTCACGTCCCCCAGGCCGTATCGGAAGCTGGAGGTGTTGATCTCAATGCCTTTATGTTCATCGATCAGAAGCTTCAGGATCGCTTCGATCTGCTCCATGAAGGGATCGTATTCCGGGATCCGGCTGGTGTATCGGTCGATGATATTGAAATGGCTCAAAACATCGAAATCCTTGTATAACAAAAGACAATCGTACATGTAGCTATAGAACCGTTCGTAGGCTCTGTATATACCGATATTGTCAAAGTAGTCCACACAGAGATCTTTTCCGTGGGCGCAATGAAAGGATCCCAGGATGAAGTCATAGTCCCAGGAAGTGGCTGCAGCTCTGCATTTTTCCATTGTCTCGCCATGCTGGATCCCGATCTCGATTCCTTTGGCGATTTTTATTTTGCCTCGATAACGCTCTGACGCTTCGAGAAGGTCGCTATGGTACACCGAGAAATCCAGAGTGAAGGGAAACTCCGGAGTGGGATAATCCGGGTCATAGTGGTCAGTAATGGCTATGCCGGAGAGACCCAGATCGATAGCGGCCTCGATCATGGTATCCATGGGAGCCAGGCTGTCATCGCTGTGGGATGTGTGCAGATGGTAGTCATACATAGTTCAATACCTCTTGATTAAACGATTCAAATACTATAAAATTACGTGGTAAGTATAACATATAGACTGTTCAAAGAAAAGACGATATGGCCATCAGCAAAGACGAACTGGAATTGATAGAACGGGCGAGCAACGGAAGTGAGAGTGATTTTGAAACTCTCATTTTGTCATGTAAAGGAAAAGCGTACAATATCGCGTACCGGTATCTGAACAATGAAGAAGATGCCCTGGACGCGCTGCAGGAAAGCTTCGTGAAGGTGTATAAGTATCTCAGAATGTTCAAGGGGGAAAGCTCCTTCAGCACCTGGGTATACAGGATCGTGGCCAATACCTGCTGCGACACCCTGCGAAAGCAGAAAGCGCGATTGCAGACGGAAAGCATTTTTAAAACCGACGGCGAGTCTGAATATATGGTGGAGGTCAGGGATGAAAGCAAGGGCCCGGAGGACCTTCTCCTGGAGAAGGAACGCAACCTTTTCATCATCGATTGCCTGGAAAAACTGCCTGTGGACCAGAAGGAGATCATTATTCTGAGGGATATCAAGGGATTCAGCTATGAAGAAATCGCGGACATACTGGTGGTTTCCATGGGCACCGTGAAGTCCAGACTGTCCAGGGCGAGGCTGAAGCTGAGGGAGATATACCTGGAGGATCTGGAACAAATGTGACGATCCCGGCGTCATAAATTCAAAAGGATCCGGCATCAAGGCCCATGGACATATCGGCTCTTTCGGATAGAACATGGGAATAATAAAACATGGCCATAATAAATATACATGAATAGAACAAAATCGAAAAAGAACAGAATTAAATAGAATTAAATAGAATTAAATAGAACAGGAAACAATACATGAACTGCAATGCCGTCAGAGAAGCGCTTCCGCTTTATATCGATGATATGCTCAGTGAAATCCAGGTGGAAATGGTAGAGGAACACCTGGCTGTTTGCGATGAGTGCAGTGCGGTTTTAAATGACATGAAGAAGCTGCAATCGATATTGGAGGTCGTGCCGGAGCTCTATCTTCCGGATGGCTTCGATGAGAGGCTGCGAAAAGCGCTTCAGGAAACCTCTCAGGAGACCTCAGAAGACCGCTTCGCAGAAGAAATGCGCATCCATAGGCCGGAGGGCCTCCATGAACTGGATGATTTCGGGCATCCTGACTTTTTGAAAAACGGCAACATCATGGCTGCACCTGAATGCATAGAACCTATGGACACGCCGCCGGCTCTGGAGGAAATGGAAGTAAAGCCTTTGGAGTTTGAGAACGTAGACGAGGATTTCCTGCCTGCCGCCCCTGTGAAAAAACAGAATGAATTCAAATGGAAGCAGATCACAGCCCTGGCCGCGGTGCTGGTGGTAGGGCTTATTTCAATACTGGCGTTCAATCAGGAACCGGAGGTCCCGCTGGAATCATCACAGAATGACCAGGCGATGATGGCTACCATGGAAAAAGCCATGGCAGTCCCTTCGATGAGCTGGGACAGTGTTCAGGGTACGGAAAATGAAGAGGCTTATTATCAAGAGCTTCTGATCATCACCGCGGGAGAAGGAACTGAAATAACGGAGAGCTATCAGGATGCAGACGGACTTTGGCATTTCAAAGTCGTTGTTGCCGGAAACGAGCTTGTGTATAACGGCCGGGATGGAGAAATATGGATAAAAGAGTGATCGTCGTCATCGACGGGAACAGTCTGATCAACAGGGCCTATTATGCCATGCAGCGTCCGATGATCACAAAAGAAGGTCTGTACACCCATGGTGTGTACAGCTTTATTACAATGCTGGAAAAAATAAAGAGGGATCATGAGCCGGGATTCATGGCCGTCGCTTTCGATAAAAGCACTCCGACCTTCCGGCATCAGGAGTATGCGGATTATAAGGCGGGCAGGAAAAAAATGCCCCTGGAACTGGCGATGCAGCTGCCTTTGCTCAAGGAGGTTTTGGCTGCCATGAATATAAAGACCCTTGAGATCGAAGGATTCGAGGCTGACGATATCATTGGAACCATCGTTAAGAAGGCTGAGACTGCGGGCCTGGAGCCTCTGGTCATCACAGGGGACAAGGATGAGCTCCAGCTGGCCTCGGACATCACCCGGGTCATCATCACCAGAAAAGGAATCACGGATTTTGAAGTGTACGATCGGGCTGCGATGATCGAGAAGTATGGCTTTACCCCTGAACAGTTCATTGATTTTAAAGGCCTGATGGGGGATCAGAGCGATCATATACCCGGCATTCCGGGTGTGGGGGAGAAAACCGCCACAACCCTGATCCATGAATTCGGCAGTGTAGAGAACATCATCGCTAACGCGGATAAAATAGAAAAGCCGGCGGTGAGAAACAAGGTGCTGGAGAACTCTCAACTTGCCTTGATGAGCAAAAGGCTGGCCACCATCAATACTGAAACCCCGATTGAGTTCGAGTTCGGGGATTTCGAGCTGACTGCACCGGATATGGATAAGCTCATCGAATGCTATAAAAAACTGGAATTCAACAGTTTTCTTAAAAAACTTCGGACGGAAGATATAACTCCGGCCCCGGTTCCTGCTGCTTCTGCTGTTTCTGCTAGTGCTACTGCTAATGATATAGCTGCTATTGCGGATCAATCAACGAAGGCAGTGGATGAAGAGGAAATGGAAGTTGCTATTATTTCTTCGATCAATGATCTGGAAAAAATAACTTTCAGCCCCAATGAGGAGATGGTGCTGAAGATTTTCTCCGATAACAACCATAGGGACATCCCAAAGGTTTACGGTATCTTTATTATGTCAACCCCAAAAGCTTTTTATATTTCTACAGAAGATAAAGAGCTTTTGACTACTGCCATAGAATTCCTGCAGCGCATCGAACCCAAGTTCATTGGTCATGACCTGAAAGACGATTACTATGCATTGGTATGCAACGGCAACATCAGGAACTTCCATACCGCTTTCGACACGGCCATTGCACAGTATGTCCTGGATCCGTCGAAATCCAACTATATGATGAACACGCTGGCGTTGGAATATTTCCATACCGGATTTCCGACGCTGAAAGAATTCATAGAGGATAACGCCCAGTTCAATCTGCTGGAAGACAGCAGCCCGAAATACGCGCGGTATGGTTTGAGATGGTGTAAAACTGTACTGGATCTGAAGGCAATCTTTCAGGAAAAGCTGCAGCAGGAGAAACTGGAAAGGGTGTATTATGAAGTTGAAGTACCTCTGATCGAGGTGCTGGCCGCTATGGAAGCCTATGGCTTCCGGGTGGATTCGGGAGAACTGAAAAAAATCGGCGAGGACATCACCAAGACCCTGGCGCAGCTTCAGGCGAACATATATCTGCTGGCAGGCATAGAATTCAATATCAATTCTCCGCAGCAGCTGGGGACCGTGCTCTTTGAGACCCTTGGACTTCCCCATGGCAAAAAAACCACCAGAGGATACAGCACCAATGCGGATGTTCTAGAGGGCCTGAGAGACAAGCACCCTGTGGTGAACGACATTCTGGAGTATCGGACCCTGGCAAAATTGAACTCCACATATATCGAAGGCCTTTTGCCGATGATCCACCAGGACGGAAGAATCCATGCCCATTTTCAGCAGACCGTCACGGCTACCGGCAGGATCAGCTGCACGGAGCCGAACCTGCAGAATATACCGATCAGGCAGGAATATGGAAGGACCATCAGAAAAGCCTTCGTGCCTTCGGAGGACTGCACCCTGATGAGCGCCGACTACAGCCAGATCGAGCTGAGGATCCTTGCTCATTTATCCGGCGACCCCACTTTAGTGGAGGCCTTCAACAGAGATGCGGATATCCATCGGATCACTGCGGCAAAGGTCCTGGGCATCCCAGAGGAGGAAATCACCCCCGACCAGCGAAGCAGGGCGAAAGCGGTGAATTTCGGCATCATATATGGCATGAGCAGCTTCGGCCTTTCGGAAGGGACCGGCATGACCCGGGCAGAAGCGGATGAATATATCAAGGAATACTTTAAGAAATACAGCACGGTGAAGGAATACCTGGACAGTCTCGTGAAAAGCGCCAGAGAAACCGGCTATGCATTGACGGTCATGGACAGGAAAAGAACTATTCCGGAGATCACGGCGAAGAATTATGTGGTTCGCCAGATGGGCGAGCGGCTTGCCATGAACAGCCCTCTGCAGGGCAGCGCCGCCGATATCATCAAGCTCGCCATGATCAAGGTGTATGACCGGCTAAGAGAAGGAGGATACAAGTCCAGACTGATTCTTCAGGTCCATGACGAGTTGATCATAGAGGTAGAAAAGGGAGAGGAATCGGCAATCAGAAAGCTCCTGGTGGAATCCATGGAAGGGGCGTTTAAATTGAAGGTGAAGCTGTCCGTTGCCCTGAACATAGGCAATAGCTGGTATGAGTTGAAATAACAACTTCAATGGATTGAAATATCAACGAAATTTTATGCAATAATTGGACAGGAGTTGAAATGAGGATCATTGGGATCACAGGAGGGATCGGAAGCGGCAAAACCACGGCCTCGGAATTTTTAAAATCCAGGGGTTTTCATGTGATCGATGCGGATCGGATCGGTCATGATATCATGCAGCCGGGGATGCCGATCCTCATCGAGCTGGCTATGGTTTTTGGCGAGGACATTCTGGACAATAACGGCGTACTGAACAGAAAAAAGCTTGCGGAAGCGGCTTTTGCCGATCCGCAAAACAAGAAAATGCTGGACAGCATCACTCATAAGGAAATATTTGAGGAGATCAGGAGAAGGATGGACGTCTTGGCGGATCAGGGCGTGAAGATCGTATTTCTGGATGCAGCCTTGCTTTTTGAAACGGGACTGGAAAATACCTGCGAACAAACCTGGCTCATCGATGCAGAGCAAGAGATCCGCATAAAAAGGGCGATGGACCGGGACGGATCCACCCGGGAACAAGTGCTGGCTCGCCTGGAAAATCAGATGAGCAGCGAAGAAAAGCGCAAAAGGGCTTCCCATATCATAGAGAATTCAGGCAACTTGGAGCAGCTTTATAAGCAGCTGGATGTACTGATCAGCGGACTCGAAAAATTGTAAATGCGGGTTGCATTGAGGTGTGAATTAGTTTATAATAAATTTCGTGCTTGATATGCGGCTGTGGCGGAACTGGCAGACGCGCACGGTTGAGGGCCGTGTGAGTAACATCGTGAGGGTTCAAATCCCTCCAGCCGCACCAACGAGGGACCCTGGATTCAAAGAGGATTCAGGGTTTTCTTTTGCTTGAAACTGTTCATTGCAATTCATCAAACAGCTTGTATGAACAACGCCGTATTATGATACTATATCAGCAGCAAAACGGAAAGGAGCAAACGGCAAACATGTCCAATACACTTAAATTATTAGCGAGAACGATGATCGTGCTTGCGCTGATGGTGATCGGCGCATGGCTGACTATCAGGATGGGAGGTACACCGGTTTCACGATTTTTAAGTTGCACGGTATATCTTGTTATCTGCCTCGCAACGGGCTCCATGGTAAGTCCGAGATTTACAAAGAATAAATCCAAGTGGGTCCATATGATTCCGGCTTTGATTTTTGCTTTGATCGGGGCGCAATGGTTTCTGTATCCGTATTTGAATATTTCATCGCTGCCCATGGGAATAGGAGATTACCTGTTGCAGTACTCCATGTTTTCCTGGGTTCTTTCCGGTATTTTTGTAAACCTCTCCTTTAGATAAGGGAAAAGATGGAAGAATTTTTAAGAGCCATTCAGAATATCAGCAGCCGGATAGCCGAAACCCTGCCACCGGCTGAAATCTATACACTGGTGGTCCGGTGGGTGCTGCCGGTTTTGGCAACGGTCATTGCTGTCCGCTGTTTTGTTATGCTTTTAAGTAATCGCAAATATCAAAGAGTTTGGGGCTATTTGGGGGTTGCTGGAAATAATAGGATCCCGCTGACGCATTGGGAAAATTCTATAGGCCGCAGTAAAATCTCGGACATCGTGATCAACCTGCCTTTCATTTCCAGAAGCCATGCGGTCCTGTCTTATTCTGATGACGATGGAGAATGGACCATATCGGATTTAGGCTCCAAAGGCGGTGTGGCTGTGAATGGCGAAAGGGTTTCATCCTCGCAAAAGCTTGCGGAAGGAGACCGGATTTCCCTTGCTGGGGCGGAGCTGACGATGCTGCCATCCGAAGGGATCGTTGAACCTGATATCTCCGCCAGGTTTTCTTCGGGAAAGACTTTTGTTTTGATTCTGGTTTTTCAGATCTTGGCGGTTATTCAGCTTTTTCTGTCCGCTGATAATCCGCTGCTTTTGACAGCGCTGCCATCCTATTTGCTTTTTTTCGCTGTTGAGATCGTTTTCTATCTCGGATTTTTCCTGGGGAGCAAGAGATATCTGGAGTGGATTTTGCTCGCTTGTTTTCTCTGCGGCCTTGATTTGTTTCTTGTGGGCTCCGCCGCTCCGTATGCCATCAATAAGCAGCTGATTTCGATCATCATCGGGATGCTGGTCTTTACCGGGATCCAGATGGTGATCAGGAATCTTTCCTGGGCCAGAAAACTCAGATATATCCTGGCGGCCGGAGCTCTGGCTTTGATAGCGGTCAATCTGGTATTCGGCGAAACCATTAACGGAGCCAAAAATTGGATCGAGCTTGGCGGCTTTTCCTTTCAGCCCATGGAATTTGTTAAAATCGCCTTTGTTCTGGCAGGAGCAGACACTCTGGACCGGTTGCTGACCACGAAGAATCTTACGGCTTTCATTGGATTTTCGGGAGTATGCGTTGGAGCATTGGTGCTGATGCGGGATCTTGGCACTGCGGTGATTTTCTTCGGCGCTTTTCTGGTGGTTGCCTTTATGAGATCCGGGGATATTCGAACCATCGCGCTGATTTGTACCGGCGCTGTGCTGTGCGCCATGGCGGTGATCTCCTTCCGGCCTTATATCGCATCACGTTTTGAGGCCTGGGGGCATGTCTGGGAATTCGAGGACTCGACAGGCTATCAGCAGACCAGAACCATGATCGCCGCGGCCAGCGGAGGCCTTCTGGGCGTAGGGGGCGGAAACGGCTACTTGGTCAATGTGCCTGCCGCTGATACGGATCTGGTGTTTGGGATGATCTGCGAAGAATGGGGTCTGATCATCGCCATTATCAGCGTCCTGATTATAATATTTACGGCAGTCTTTGCGGTGTCCATGATGGACGGTGCCCGCTCATCCTATTATGCTATTGCCGCCTGCGGCGCATCGGCCATTTTTCTGATACAGGCATCCCTGAACGTTTTCGGCTCTCTTGATATTTTGCCGCTGACGGGGGTAACGCTGCCGTTTATTTCCAATGGCGGTTCCTCCATGGTTGTGGCCTGGGCGTTGCTGGCATTCTTAAAATCCGCAGATGAAAGGCGGCGGCCTGTTCCTTTGCATGAGCTGCAGGATAGCCAAGGCGAACCAGACGAACTGGACAAACAGTACGAACTGGACAGCAAGGAAAGTATTGGGAGATCTCGGGACATAGACGGCGGCTTCGATGAAGAAGCTTTCTTTAAAGAAAACGGGTGGACGCTATGAAGCTGTTGACCAGGCGCGCAGCAGTGCTGCTATTCATCGTATTACTGATGATCCAGGGGCTGGGGGTGTTTACCTACCGGTATATCAACGATGCTCCGCAATGGGCCCGCCATTACTCCAATAAGCATCTCTATGCCGAGGGAGAGCCTTTGATTTCAGGGACGATATATGACCGGAACAAGCAGGTCCTGTTTCAAATCGAAAACGGACAAGCTTCCTATCATGAAGACAGGTCTGTGCGGACTGCGCTGATGCATGCCGTAGGGAACAGCCGGGGAGACGTGGCTACCAGCGCCCAGGTGCTTTACCAGGCTCGGCTCCTGGGATGGGATTTCATCAATGGCGCCTATCGTTTCAACAACAAAGTCGCCCACAGCATAAGCGACGTGACGTTGACGCTGGACGCGGAGCTTTGCGATACGGCCTATGCTGCGCTGAACGGAAGAAAGGGTACAGTGGGAGTCTATAATTATAAAACCGGAGAGATCCTTTGCATGGTCAGTTCACCGTCCTATGATCCGGAGAACCCTCCTGACATTGCATATAGCCAGGAACGGTATGAAGGCGTATACATGAATCGGTTGCTTTCCGCCACCTATACGCCGGGATCGGTTTTCAAGCTGGTTACCGCAGCGGCGGCCATCGATAAGATCGACGGATTGAAGGAACAGGTATTTCACTGCGACGGGGAAGAAATGATCGACGGCGATCTTGTCACCTGTCCGGAAGTCCATGGGGATGTTGATTTCGAACAGGCCCTGGCATCTTCCTGCAACGGTGCATTTGCAGCGATCGCCCTACAAGTCGGGGCTGGATCCCTTCAGCAATATGCGGACAAAACCGGCATGACGAAGGGCATCGAATTTGATGGGATCACCACAGCGGCCGGAAATGTGGAGGCAGGGAAAGCACAAGGAGCGGATCTGGCCTGGGCAGGGATCGGGCAGTATAGCGATACAGTCAACCCGCTGAATTTCATGGCCTATATGGGCGCTGTCGCCAATGGGGGGGTTTCTGTGCGCCCGAAGCTCCTGCCGTCAGCAACAGTTAAAAATGACAAGCTGATATCCAAAGTGACAGCCGACGAACTGAAACGGCTGATGCGGAACAATGTTCTAAACGGTTATGGAGAATACCGTTATGAAGGTCTGGAACTATGTGCAAAAACCGGGACTGCCGAAACAGGGGCCACTACCAGACCTCATGCCTGGTTTGCCGGATTTCTTGATCGGGAGGATTACCCTCTTGCCTTTGTGGTGGTGGTGGAAAACGGGGGCTCCGGGATCGGTGCAGCCGCGCCGGTGGCGGCCAAGGTGTTGAAGGCCGCAGTTGTGGACTAAATATTGGGGTTATTATATAATAAATCAGATCGGAAAAAGGGGGAAGTCAGCCATGACGGAATATCTGAAATTAAAAGAATCCAACTGTAAACATTGCTATAAATGCATCCGGAACTGCCCGGTGAAAGCCATCAGCTTCAAGGACGATCAAGCGATCATCAGGAGCGAGGACTGCATATTATGCGGTCAATGCTTCGTGGCATGCCCTCAAAACGCAAAAGAGATCCGAAACGACCTTGCTGTTGCGAAGGCACTCATCAACAGCGGCGACCCGGTTGCAGCCAGTATCGCTCCGTCTTTTGCTGCCAATTATGACAGCGTGACCATTGGATCCATGGAGAAGGCTTTGAAACAGCTTGGCTTTGCCGCCGTAGAGGAGACAGCCATCGGCGCCACGATCGTGAAGAAAGAATTCGACGCTCTGGCAAAAAACGGTGTTCAGGATGTTATCATATCGTCCTGCTGCCCGACAGTGAATACGCTGATCCAAAAATATTATCCCAAGGCGATCCCTTTTCTGGCGCATGTTGTTTCTCCGATGCAGGCCCACAGCATGGATATCAAAGAGCGGCTGGCTGGCGCCAAAACCGTTTTTATCGGCCCGTGCATCTCGAAGAAGGCGGAAGCCGAGAGTTATCCCGGGACAGCGGACTGTGTGCTCACTTTTGAAGAATTGTCCGGCTGGCTCACGGAGGAGGGGATTTCTATTGAGCCTGCTGAAGACCGGAACCAGGAAAGCCGGGCAAGGCTTTTTCCTACAATAGGAGGGATCTTGAGGACCATGAAGGCAGACAATCCCGATTACACCTACATGGCCATCGACGGCATTGAAAACTGCAAAAATGCCATCGAGGATATTCTGAACGGCAAGATACACCGTTGCTTTATCGAAATGTCTGCTTGTGCCGGCAGCTGCATCAACGGACCGGCCATCGACAGAAGCAGCCGCGAGCCGGTGCTCGATTTCATGTACATCAATCATTACGCCGGAAAACAAGATTTCCGGGTGGCTGAATACGCTTCGCAGATGCTGAAAAAGGAAATGCCGTCCCTGGCGGCGCAGAATATCTATTTCAGCGATTTTTCCATCGGGGAAGTCCTTAAAAAGATCGGGAAGACCAGGCCTGAGGATGAGCTGAACTGCGGCTCATGCGGATATAATACCTGTCGGGAAAAAGCGATCGCCGTTCTTGAGGGAAAAGCGGATCTGACCATGTGCCTTCCATACCTCAAGGAAAAGGCTGAATCCTTTTCGGACAACATCATCAAGAATACCCCCAATGCCATACTGGTGCTGGACGAAGCCTTTACAGTGCAGCAGATCAATTCGGCCGCCTGCAAGCTGGTGAATATCTCCAGTCCATGGGATGTGCTGGGCGAGCCTGTGGTCAGGATCCTGGATCCGGCGCCGTTCATGGAGGCAAGCCAAAAGGGCAGGAACATCTACGACAAGCGGGTCTATTTGCCGGAATACAGGAAATATGTGGACCAGACTATCATCCTGGATACGAGCTTCCACATCATCATCAGCATTATGAAGGACGTTACCGAGGAAGCCCTTCGCCTCGAGCAGAAGACGGAGATCGGAAGAGCGACCATCGAAATAGCCGACAAGGTCATCGATAAGCAGATGCGTTCCGTGCAGGAGATCGCCTCCCTGCTGGGCGAAACCGCCGCGGAAACGAAGGTGGCCCTTACCAGGCTGAAGGAGTTGTTGAAAAATGAGTGAGCTGTTTACTGATGTGGGTTTTGTGAGCATGAACAAATCCGGGGAGCAGCTATGCGGAGATCATGTGGAGATCGCTCAGCAGAATGAACAATCGATCGTTGTTGTCCTGGCCGACGGCCTGGGGAGCGGCGTAAAGGCCAGCATCCTATCCACGCTGACGTCCAAGATCATCTCCACGATGATGTCCAACGGACTATCTCTTGAAAACTGTGTGAAAACCATTGCCGAGACGCTGCCCGTTTGCTCCCAGCGCAACGTAGCCTATTCCACCTTCAGCATCATTCGGCTGATCGATAACCTGGAGGCGGAAATCATCCAGTATGACAATCCTCATGTGATCATGCTGAGAGAAGGCCGGAATTACGACTATCCCAAAACCTCCGAGAATATAGAAGGCAAGGTCATCTATAAATCCAGCATTCCGCTTAGGGAAGGGGATGTCTTTATTGCCTTGAGCGATGGGGCTCTTCATGCAGGAACGGAAACCGCCTTGAATATGGCCTGGCAGCGAAAGGACGTCATCGACTTTATGGAAGTCATGTACAGTCCGGATTTCACAGCCAAGACGCTGAGCACGATGCTTCTGAACCAATGCTACGCTCTCTACGGCGGCGAGCCGGGGGATGACACGACGGTCTGTACGGTGAAAATACGCCGGCGTCAGCTGGTGAATCTGCTGATCGGCCCTCCGGCGGTCTCTGAAGACGTTCCGAAAATGATGTCGCTGTTTTTTTCGAAGGAAGGGAAGCACATCGTCTGCGGAGGGACCACCTCAGAGCTGGCGGCGGAGTATCTGAAAAAGAGCCTGGATACCTGTTCCGGGATCGATCAGGATCCGGTGATCCCGCCCACTGCGAAATTGGCGGGCGTGGATCTGGTAACGGAAGGCGCAGTCACCATCGGCAGGGTCTTGGAATATGCCAGGGACTATTTGAAAGATAATGAGAAATACAAGGACTGGAGCTATAAGCAGGACGGGGCGTCGCTACTGGCAAAGCTTCTTTTCGAGGAAGCTACGGACATCAACCTGTATGTAGGAAGGGCCATCAATCCGGCCCATAAGGATCTCCCTTTAGGCGCCGGCAGCAAACTCTATGCGGTGGAGGAATTGTCGAATTGCCTGCTGAGCATGGGAAAGAGAGTGAAGGTAAGCTACTTTTAGCCTTGGGAAAACAAGATTTATAATATGTCCAATTTGACGATCAATAATACGATCAAAATGACGATCAATAGCATCATCGAGAGGATATTTCATGGGACTTATGAGGCCTGCAGCTCCGGACTTCAGGAATAATCACGTCACAATCGAATCAAAGCCATTCTATACCAATGTCACGATGCTGGCCCTTCCGATCGCATTGCAGAGCTTCATCGCTTCCTCGTTGAATCTCGTGGACAATCTGATGGTCGGGAGCCTTGGGGAAACAGAACTGGCTTCCGTTGGCATAGGGGTCCAGCTCTTCATGCTGTTCTGGAGCGTGCTTTTTGGATTTACCAGCGGCTGCAATACTTTTACGGCTCAGTTCTGGGGAGTGAGAGACCTTGCCCATATCCGTCAGGTGATCGGATTTGCATTGACCCTTTCTTTTTCTGCCGGGGTTTTATTCTTTGTCGCCGCAGCTTTTTTTGCAGAGGGCTTTGTGGGATTATTTACCGAGGATCCGGAGGCGGCTGCCCTGGCAGTGCAATATATTCATATCGGGTCCCCGGTTTTTTTACTGCTGGGCCTATCGATCCCCTTTGAGTCCGCATTGCGGGCTATCCAGCAGCCCCAAATACCTCTTTACATCAGCATTGCCGCATTCAGCACCAATACATTTTTGAACTATGTTCTGATATTCGGGAAATTCGGCGCTCCCGAGATGGGCGTGGCGGGAGCCGCTTTGGCTACGCTGATCGCACGGTCATTGGAATTGCTGCTGGTGATCTATGCAGTGTTTGTAAGGCGCCACACCATCGCCGGGCCTTTGAAGGATTTCTTCCGATGGGATGGGAAACTGGCGGTGAGAGTCCTTAAAAATTCGATGCCCACCACGATCAATGAGGCCGCCTGGGGGCTGGGAATGGCCAGCTGCAACATGGCCTATGCCCAGGCAGGCATCACGGCTTATGCGGCGGTCAGAGCCAGCAATACGATCTTCGAACTGTTTATCATGTTCGCTTTCAGCCTCGGGGATGCCACCCTCATTATACTGGGGGAACGTCTTGGTAGAGGGGAGCGGGATTATGCCATCGCCGCGTCCAAGAAGCTGATCCGCATGGCATTGGCTGTAGGCCTGGTGTCAGGGCTTATTCTCATTCTGGCGGGGCATTCCATCCTGGGGCTCTTTGAATTCACGCCGGAAGGCCGCGCCTTCGCCTTCAAGATCCTGGTCGTGTACGGATGCACCATGTGGATCGATCTTTATTCAGGACTGCATATTGTCGGTGTGCTGAGAGCGGGAGGGGATACAAAATTCGCCATGCTTGCAGAAGTCAGCTGCGTTTGGCTTATCGCAGTGCCATTGGCGTTTATCGCGACGTCAGTGTGGCACCTCCCCATTTATGCGGTGATGCTCCTTGTCAGAATTGAATCCGTGGTGAAATCCATCGTCGTCACTGCGAGATGGTTTTCCTGCAAATGGGCCAACACGGTTATCAAAGGGATCTGATTTTAAGGTGACTTTGGCCAGGTGATTTTGGCGGCTTTTGCTTGATTTTGGGGCAAAGTATGGGCGAATTTTGGTTTGGATTTCAGGCAGGGTTTTCTTAAGTTTGTGTATGGACAAATATTCAGAAATATGCTATTATGACTCTGTTGTGCCGGCGTGATGGAATTGGCAGACGTGCGGGACTCAAAATCCCGTGGTGGCAACACCGTATGGGTTCGACCCCCATCGCCGGCACCATTTCGAGAAAATAAACACCTTCAGGGAGGATACAAGATGGATGCATTTGCACAATTTTTGCCACTGATATTACTGATAGTACTGATGTATTTCTTATTAATCAGGCCGCAGAAAAAGAGAGAAAGAGAAACAGCTGAGATGCGAAACAGCGTCAGAGTTGGAGATGAAGTCGTTACGATCGGCGGCATATGCGGCAGGATCGTGAAGACCAAGGACGATACTCTTGTTATTGAAGTCGGCGCAGACAAAGTGAAATTTGAGATCATGCGTTGGGCCATATCAAAAGTAGAGGTCAAAGGCGATGGCAGTAAAAAGGCGGCTGCAGTGGCAGAGCCGGAGGAGGACGCCTCGGATGCGGCCAATAAGAAGATCAAGCCTAAAAGAATGAAAAAAGCAGATGGGATCACCGAAGAAACGCCTGCCGAAACCTTGGCGCAGGCCCCTGCGGAAGCAGCAGAAGAAGCGGAAGAAGTTATCGAACATGTCGAAGCTGAAATCGTAGAGGATCCTATAACCAAAGAATAAATTGCAGCCATCAGGCTGCAAGGTGCAGGAACACAAAACCCTTGAAAATCATTGACTTTCAAGGGTTTTTTGATTAAAAGCCTTGTTTATGCATTAATAATGTAGTAAAATAATAAGGTTAATTTAAGTATATACGGAAAGGCATAAGAGTATTAATAAAAATGAGTTACGCTACTAAAAGAGCCCTGGCAGTTTTGACGATCATTATCATTATTTTAGGTTGGTGGATAACTTTGCTTGGTTTGGGACCCGTGGAGCCCATTAAGGATAAATTGAACCTCGGCCTGGACATAAAAGGCGGAGTCTATGTGGTTTTGGAGGCGGAAACCGATGCCTCCGGAGAAGACTTGAAAAAAATCATGGAGCAGACCCAGGCGGTCATTGAAAACCGTGTTAATCAGATGGGTTTATCCGAACCGGTGGTAACCATCGAAGGCGAAAAACGGATCCGCGTTGAGCTTCCGGGTGCGGAAGATGCCGAAGAAGCCATCGATTTGATCGGCCAGACGGCCCAACTCCAATTCTGCCTATCCGATGGGACCCTGGTCCTTGACGGCAGCGATATAAAAACCGCAGGCGTTACAACAGACCAGGAAAATGGCGGCTATGCCATTTCAATTGAATTTACAAGAGAAGGCGGCACGAAATTTGAAGATGCCACAAGAAAAGCCATCAGCGGCAGCGTTGCCAGCGCTTTTGAAGGGGTGGACAACAGAGCCATCGTCATTTTGCTGGACAATGAAGTGATATCCAGTCCTGTGCCAAGCGAAGTCATATCCGGTGGAAACTGTATCATCACCAACGGCTCACTGGGCGGTTTCGACGTGGAGTATGCTTCGAATCTTTCTGCGCTCATTCGGGGAGGAGCCCTGCCGGTGGGTCTGACGGAAGTCAATTCCTCGGTACAGACGGCCAAGATCGGCATACATGCGTTGGAGACCAGCGTTCTGGCAGGATTCATCGGACTCCTTTGCATTCTCATCATCATGTTCCTGTTTTATCGACTGATGGGTTTGGCAGCGAATCTGGCTCTTCTGCTCTATGTGGTATTGATACTTTGGATCATGGTGGCCATGCATGCGGTGCTGACCCTGCCGGGGATCGCCGGCATCATCCTATCGGTGGGCATGGCTGTGGATGCCAACGTTGTCATATTTTCCAGGATCAGCGAAGAGATCACGAACGGGAAAACCATCAGGGTGGCAAACCAGCTGGGATTCAAACGGGCTTTGTCGACAATCATCGATTCTCAGATCACGACATTGATAGCGGCGGTGGTGCTGTATCAGGTGGGCTCCAGCTCTGTCAAGGGTTTTGCCATGACGCTGATGATCGGTATCGTGGTCAGCATTTTCACAGCGGTGGCAGTCACACGGCTTTTCATGAACCTGCTTTCTGAGAGCACCAATTTTTCATATAAAAAATACTTCGGTATCAAAGAAAACAATACTGTGGTCCTGAATTTTAAAAAGTCCTATCAATTCATTACCCGCAGAAAAATATTTTATGCAGTCTCCATCGCCATCATCGTTATCGGACTGGCGGTCACTGGAATCAGAGGCCTCAACTATGGCATCGATTTCACCGGCGGCACCATGATGCAGATCGACATGGGCAAGCAAGTAAGCCAGACCGAAATTGCAAACGCATTGGACTCCTTCGATCTGGATGAAGAGGTGATCTACTCCGGTGACGAAAACCAGGAGATCATATTAAGGACCACCAAGTCTCTGGAAAACACCCAGCGAATGGAGATCGTGGATGCATTGGGCGAAAGTTTCGGTGTGACTTCCGATGACGTTTTAAGCATTGAGCAGTTTGGCCCTTCCGTCGGCAAAGAGCTTCAGAAGAATGCGCTGATCGCAGTGCTGATATCCGTATTGGGAATGCTGATTTATGTCTGGTTCAGATTTGAATGGAAATTCGGCCTTGCCGCCATCGCCGGGGAACTCCATGACGTGCTGATCATGATTTCGTTTTATGCGATATTCAACGTCACCGTCAACAATCCGTTCATAGCCGGAATTTTGACCGTCGTTGGGTATTCTATCAATGATACCATCGTTGTTTTTGACCGTGTCAGAGAGAACCTGGGCCTTATGAAAAAGACGCAAATGGAGGAATTGGTGGACACATCCATCAATCAGACCCTTCAAAGGTCCATCATGACGTCATTCACCACCCTCATCGTCATGGTTCCGCTTTTCATACTGTCAGGACCGGCCATTAGGGAATTTGTCGTTCCTCTCATGGTGGGGGTGCTGACAGGCTGCGTTTCTTCCATTGCGGTTTGCTCGCCATTGTATTATGATTTGTGCAAGCTCACCGGCGGCTCAAAGTATAAAGCAAAAAAATCAAAGAAAAAGAACAAATAAGAAATATTTAAAACAAATATAAATCACATATGAAACAGATGTGAAACAAATTAGAAATCAATAAGATATAAAAATCAAATAAGAATATATCAAAATAAATTAATAAATAAATCAATCAATCAATAATTAAAGACAAAGGACACCATGGATCAAAAGCAGGAATTCCTCGACTCTCTGACAGCCATCAACCCGGCTTACAATTTTGAGAGCATAGGACGCGCCTTTGACAAGGCGCAGGAATTGCATAAAGGGCAAGTCAGAAAGTCGGGTGAAGAATATATCATTCATCCGACTCATGTTGCTTTGATTCTGGCAGAGCTTGGCATGGATGAGGACACCATCATTGCCGGTCTGCTTCACGATGTGGTTGAGGATACGGATTATGATACGGAGCTTCTAAAACTTGAATTCGGCGAAGAGGTCATGCTGCTGGTTGATGGCGTGACGAAGCTGGGCGGGATCAAGTATGAGAAGAAAGAAGATATGCAGGCAGAAAATCTCCGCAAGATGTTTCTCGCCATGAGCAAGGACATCCGTGTGCTCATCATCAAACTGGCTGACCGCCTGCACAATCTCCGTACCATCGACTTCATGGCCCCGGAAAAAGTGGCGGAGAAATGCCAGGAGACTTTGGAGATCTATGCGCCTTTAGCCAGCCGTCTGGGTATATTCGCCATAAAATTCGAACTGGAAGACATCGCATTCAAGCATCTGGAGCCTCAGGCCTACGAGGATCTGGTCAGACAGGTCCAGGAAAAAAAATCCTTGCAGGCAGATATCATCGATCATGTTGTAGAGGATATCAAGACGGCTCTAAATGATTTGGGCATCAAATATGAAATAACGGGCCGTTCCAAGCATCTTTACAGCATCTATAAAAAAATGAAGCAGCAGCGGAAAGAGCTGGACGAAATATTCGATCTGTCCGCGGTCAGGGTCATCGTTGAGAATGTAAGGGACTGCTATGCAGTGCTGGGCATCGTCCACACCATGTGGAGGCCGATACCCGGAAAATTCAAAGACTATATTGCCATGCCGAAGCCGAATATGTACCAGTCCCTTCACACCACGGTCATAGGGGACAAAGGCGAGCCTTTTGAGATACAGATCAGGACCTATGAGATGCATCGGATCGCCGAGTTAGGTATAGCTGCCCACTGGAAATATAAAGAAGGCGTCAGCCACGACATGGAAGAGGTGAAGCTTGCCTGGTTGAGACAATCTCTGGAGTGGCAGAAGGATGTAGACAATTCCCGGGAATTTATGGAGACCTTGAAGGTGGATTTGTTCGCCAGCCAGGTTTTCGTTTTCACTCCCGGCGGGGATGTCATGGAGCTGCCGGCCGGTTCGACGCCTCTGGATTTTGCATTCAAAATCCATTCCAACGTCGGCTATCATTGCGTGGGTGCAAAAGTCAACGGGAAGATGGTCCCGATAGACTACAAGCTGGAAAACGGCCAGATCATTGAGATCGTCACCAATTCGAATTCCAAAGGTCCATCCATCGACTGGCTTAAAATAGTTAAAAGCAGCAATGCCAGAAATAAAATCAGGGCTTATCTGAAGAAACAGAACAAATCAGATGATATCGATAAAGGCCGAGAATCACTGGAAAAATATATCCGTCGTAAAGGCTATGATCCGCAGTTCATTTTGACCAATGCGAAAATCTCCAGGCTGGTCAAAAGCCTCAACATTTCAACCAATGACGAGTTGTATACCCAGCTCTCTCATGGCGGCGCATTTTTATCGAAGGTCGCCATCGCTCTGATCGGCTACTACCACGAAGAAAAACAGGAAGAACTGCGCAAGAGTGAAAACCGTATCGAAAACATCGCGGTAGGAGAAAAGAAAAAGACCAGGCCGAGCGACACCACGGGGGTCAAAGTAAAGGGCGCCGACAACCTTCTTATACGCTTCAGCAAATGCTGCAGCCCGGTGCCGGGAGATGAAATCGTCGGGTTCATAACAAAAGGCCGCGGCATTTCGGTCCACAGAAAAGATTGCGTCAATCTGCTGTCCATGGAAGAATCGGAAAAAATGCGGTTTATCGAAGTGGCTTGGGACGATACCTTTGTTAATAAGAGCTATGATGTGGATATCTGCATCCTGGCTGAGGATAGAAAAGGGCTTTTCAGCGACTTGTCCAAGGTTTGCGAAAATATGGACGTTCACATTACAGGGGTCAATGCAAAAAGCGGAAAAAACCATGATGTTGCCAATATAACGCTGACGGTTTCCATCGCTGGGACAACCCAGATGGAAAAGCTTCTGAAAGGCTTCCGGATGGTGCCTGGTGTGGCGGATGTTTATAGGGCAATTGGATAAATCACAGGATAGCGGGGGGATTATGAGAGCGGTCGTTCAACGGGTCACCGAGTCGGAAGTCACGGTCGATAATGTTGTCACAGGCAAAATAGAGAATGGGTTCATGGTACTGATCGGCGTATCCGAAGAGGATGACGTGAAGGATGCTGAGTATATCGCAAACAAGATTTGCGGACTAAGAGTCTTTGAAGACCACGAGGGAAAGATGAATCTTTCATTGAAAGATGTGAGCGGCAAAATATTGGCTGTATCACAGTTCACCTTATATGGGGATTGCAGAAAAGGCAATCGCCCAAGTTTTATTCAGGCGGCGCGGCCCGAGAAGGCAAAAATGCTTTATGATCATTGCGTTCAATTGATCAAGCAGCAGGGCATCGGTACGGAAGAGGGGATATTTCAGGCTGAGATGCTGGTGAAAATCACCAACGACGGGCCTGTAACCATATTGATGGACAGCAGAAAAACATTTTAAACATATTTTAGGAGAATGAAATGGAATTGAAAGTATATACAGGAGGCACAGCGGGATCGAATTCCTACCTGGCTGTGGATGATAAGACGAACAAAGCGTTTATTGTGGACGCAGGGATCCATTCCTCGGCTATGGTGGATGAAATCAAGCAAAACGGCTACGTCGTAGAGTATCTGATCTTGACTCATGGCCACGGCGATCATATCGCGGGGGTCGAGGGCTACAGGAAGGATTTCCCGGACATGAAAGTCGTAGCGCATTATGCGGAAAAGGATATGCTGAACCAGCCGCATTTGAACTTTAGCCGAGAGATCAGCGGCAGGCCCATTGGGATCGATGCGGATATTTACGTAAGCGATGGTGAAACCTTTCAGGTAGGAGGACTTCAGTTGACATTCATCCATACGCCTGGACATACGAAAGGCGGCATGTGCATCCTAGCGGATGGGCTACTGTTCAGCGGAGACACATTATTTTGCCAGAGCATCGGGCGCACGGATTTTCCGGGCGGAGATTTTAATGAAATCGCAGATTCGATCCATAGCAAATTGTTCGTTCTTCCCGATGAAACCGATGTTTTGCCGGGGCATATGGGTCCTACCAGCATAGGTTATGAAAAGGAGAACAATTTCTTTGTATAATATTCGTCTGGAAGGAGTTTCCAACAAATATGAATACGAAGAGTTGATCAAGGTTTTTCTAAAACCTGATGAATTCAGCATTGAATTGATGCCGGACAGGCGCGGAGAACACCTCGATTCCGAAGATAAAGACGGTCGCAAAAGACAAAAGGACCACATTAAAAGGAAAATATATACAGAGCTATCTGCTTTAACGGGGAAGACACCGGATTGGGGGATCCTTACCGGAGTGCGACCGGTTAAACTGGCAGGGGAACTGATCGAGGAGCTTGGCATAGAAGCCGCAGAAAGAATGTTGACGGAGCACTATCTGTTGAGCCGAGAGAAAGCCGACCTTCTGATAGATATTTACATTTATCAGAGAAAACTGCCAGCTCCGAATCCGCAGGATGTCGGAATATACATTGGCATACCATTCTGCCCGACACGATGCCTTTACTGCAGTTTTACATCCAATCAGGCTTCAGAAAGTGAAATCTCAGCCTATTTAGCGGCCTTGCATCAAGAAATGTCCTATGTCTCGAAAGCCATGACAGAGAAGGGTCTGAGGGCGGAGTCCATTTACATAGGCGGCGGTACACCCACCACTTTGGACTCATCTCAAATTCGGCAATTATTGGAGCACGTGGCAAATTCTTTTGACTTGTCGTCTCTGCGGGAATTCACCATGGAGGCCGGAAGGCCTGATACGATATCGAAGGAAAAGCTGGAGGCCATGGCTTGCTGCGGAATCGACAGGATCAGCATCAACCCTCAAAGCATGAACAGATCGACCCTTGAGCTGATCGGCCGGAGCCATGATGCGGAGGATGTGTTCAAGGCCTTCGATTTAGCCTCAGGATATCATTTTATGATCAACTCGGATATCATTGCAGGGCTGCCTGGAGAAAGTCCGGAGGATTTTGATCATACATTGGATACGGTCATAAAGCTTGGAGCACACAACATCACTATCCATACGCTGGCAGTGAAGCGAGCTTCCAGATTGAAGGAACAGGATAGCGAATATCATTATAAACAAGGGGAAACGGTGAGCCGCATGCTGAAGGGCTCGGCGGGTGTCCTTGAGCATTCAGGGTATCGACCATACTATTTATACAGACAGAAGCATATGGCGGGAGCGCTGGAAAACGTGGGATATTGCAAGGACGACACCGCCTGTATTTATAACATACGTATCATGGAAGAGAGACAAAGCATCATCGCCATGGGGGCCGGAGCGATCAGCAAGATCTATTATCCGCTGGAAAATCGGCACGAACGGGTTGCCAATGTTTCAAATTATCGCCAATATATCGACCGATTGGATGAAATGATCGAACGAAAAAGAAAAGAGTTGTTTTAGGAGGAAATGGAATGATCATCAGCGCACCGAAAGGAACCAAGGACGTTTTGCCAAATCAGGTCTATAAATGGCATCATGTTGAAAAGGCATTTGCTGAAATTTGCAGACGTTATGGCTTTAAGGAGATCAGGACCCCGGTTTTTGAACATACAGAGCTCTTTGCCAGGGGCGTGGGGGACACCACGGATATCGTTGAGAAGCAGATGTACACCTTTGAGGACTATGCAAAAAGGAGCATCACTCTCAAGCCGGAAGGGACGTCTCCGGTGGTGCGGTCTTTCATCGAGCATAAGCAATACGCTGAGGTGCAGCCGACGAAGTATTATTATGACATTCCGTGTTTCCGTTATGAGAAGCCGCAATCGGGACGCCTCAGGGAGTTCCATCAGTTTGGCGTGGAGATCTTCGGCACGATGGACATGATGGCTGATTCCGAGGTCATTGCCTTGGCGGCGGATTTCCTTTCCGGTCTTGGGATCAAGGATGTGGAGCTCCGGATCAACAGCATAGGCTGCCCGGAATGCAGAGAAAAGCATCGTGCTGCTTTAAGGGATTTCCTCCAGCCGAAATATAACGACCTCTGCGATACCTGCAAAGGGCGTTTTGATAGAAATCCCATGAGGATCCTGGACTGCAAGAGCGAGGTCTGCCAGGAACTGGTCAAAGGGGCTCCGGTGATGCTGGATTATTTATGCGACGACTGCAGCCAATCGTTTTCGGAGCTTCAGAACAATTTGAACGCCGCAGGTGTTGATTTTGTGGTGGATCCCGGCATCGTTCGCGGGCTGGATTATTATACAAAAACTGCTTTTGAATTTGTCTCCAACAATATCGGCGCCCAGGGGACTGTATGCGGCGGCGGACGTTATGACAATCTCATCGAGCAGCTTGGAGGGCCTTCTGTTCCGGGTGTAGGATTCGGACTTGGCATTGAGCGTCTGCTGCTGGTGATGGAAGCAAACGGAATAACAATACCGGAACCTCAAGGGGTGGATCTTTTTGTGGCCGTTATGGGCGACAGGGCAAAAGCCGTGGGTTTGCGGATGACAAGAGAATTACGGAATAAAGGATTTAGTGTTGAAATGGACAGCCTTGGCAGAAACATCAAAGGCCAGCTGAAATATGCAGACAGGCTCAATGCAAGATATACCGCAGTGATCGGAGACAATGAACTGGCCGAAGGAAAGGTTTCCTTGAAGGATATGGATTCAGGGAATCAGATCCAGGTTGCCATCGAGGACATCGCTGTAGCAATAAAATAGTATGGATCGATAAATTTGCATAACGAGGAGACGGGGATGGAATTATTTAAAAGAACGCATATGTGCGGCGTGCTGAATACTGAGAATATCGGTGAGAATGTTGTTTTGAACGGATGGGTGGCAAAAGCCAGAGACAAAGGAAGTCTTGTCTTTGTGGATCTCAGAGACAAAACCGGCATCACGCAGATCATTTTCGACGAAAACACTCCAGCCGAATTGATCGAAAAGGCAAAATCCCTAAGAGGCGAGTATGTAGTCGGCATCAAGGGCATCGTCAGGGAAAGGCAGGCTAAAAACCCCGAACTTCCTACGGGAGACATCGAGGTTTTTGCATCGGAGCTGACGATCTACTCTGAAGCGGAAACGCCGCCGATCTACATCAAGGATGACGACAATGTGGATGAAAATCTAAGGCTGAAATATAGATATTTGGATTTGAGGAAGCTGAAGATGCAAAGGAATCTTGCTTTCCGTTCACAGCTGGCCAAGGTTGCCAGGGATTATTATACAGAATGCGGATTCACTGAAGTTGAAACTCCGATCCTGATAAAACCTACGCCGGAAGGCGCCCGGGACTACCTGGTCCCTTCCAGAGTCAATCCGGGGAGATTTTTTGCATTGCCTCAGTCCCCTCAGCTTTTCAAGCAGCTATTGATGGTAGGAGGCACAGACAGATACATCCAAATCGCGAAATGCTTTCGTGACGAGGATCTCAGAGCGGACAGGCAGCCGGAATTCACGCAGATCGATTTGGAAATGTCCTTCGTGGATGTCGATGATGTCATTGAGATCCAGGAAGGCTTCCTGAAAAGAGTGATGGCTGAAGTCATGGGCATTGAGATCGTGGCTCCGTTCCCGAGGATCCCCTATGCGGAGGCCATGGAACGTTTCGGGTCGGATAAACCCGATACTCGCTTTGGGTTTGAATTGAAGAAGCTCAATGACATGGTCAAAGACTCGGGGTTCGTCGTATTCGACCGCGCCATCGCCGCTGGAGGAGACGTACGGGGCATTTGCGTGGATGGAGGAGCAGCAGCCTTCTCAAGAAAAGACATCGACAAAATGACGGATTCCATCAAGAATTTCAGAGCCAGCGGAATGGTCTGGATCAAATATGAAGAGGGAGGCATCAGCTCATCGGTGGCCAAATTTTTCAACGAGGAGCAATTGAAGGCGATTCTAGATGTTTTTGGCGCAAAACCCGGGGACCTGGTGCTCATCGTAGCAGACAAGAACAAGGTCGTATTGGACGCTCTTGGATTCTTAAGAAGGGACCTGGCAGGAAAGCTCGGACTCTTGAAGGACGATCAGTTTGATTTTCTTTGGGTGGTGGATTTCCCCCTCTATGAAAAAGACGAAGAGACCGGCAGCATGACGGCCATGCACCATCCTTTCACCTCCCCAAGACCGGAAGATGTGCCTTGCCTGGATACCGATCCGATGAAAGTCAAGGCAAAGGCGTATGACATCGTATTGAACGGCGTAGAGCTCGGAGGAGGATCTATCAGGATCCACGACAGAGCGCTGCAGAAAAAGATGTTCGAAGTCCTGGGCATTTCCGATGAAGAGGCAAATGAAAAGTTCGGATACCTGTTGGAAGCGTTCCGGTATGGCACCCCGCCTCATGGAGGTCTTGCCTATGGACTGGACAGGCTGGCCATGCTTCTGGCCGGAGAGAACAGCATCCGAGAGATGATCGCCTTCCCGAAGAACCAGGCAGCTCAATGCCTTGTTTCCGAAGCACCGGGGCTGGCCAATGAAGCGCAGCTGGAGGAGTTGTCCATACGCTTAAGATAGGATTTGATTGATGAGAATTGGGATATTTGGGGGCACTTTCGATCCGGTGCATTTGGGGCACGTCAACCTGGCAGCGCAGGCGATCCGGGAAGCCCGACTGGACAGATTGATATTTGTTCCCGCAAAGGTGCAGCCCTTCAAGCAGGACCAGGACATAACTCCCGAAAAAGAAAGGCTTGAAATGCTGAAGCTGGCCATAGCAGGGATGCCCAAGGCTGAGATCAGCACCATAGAGCTGGAAAGGGAAGAAATTTCATATACCGTTACTACCTTGAGACAGTTCAAGAAAGAGATGCCGGGGTCGGATCTGTTTTTTCTGATCGGAGCCGATGCTTTTCTTAAAATATTCAAGTGGAACGGCGCGGCGGAGATCCTCAGCGAACATAGCTTTCTGGTGGGCACCAGGCCGGGATATAAGGAGGCCAACCTTCAAGAAGTGATCGGAAAGGCCCGTATCCTCTACAATACAAAAATAACAAGACTCAATAATGAAGAATTTGATATCAACTCCACAGAGATCAGGCGCAGGGCGGAGGTGGGAGAAAGCATCGACCATTTAGTGCCGGCTCCGGTGGTGGAGTATATCAAAGCCCATGGCTTGTATAAGAACGAGAGGATCCTCGATTATATCAGTACAAACTTTTCTGAAAAGAGGAAGATCCACACCTTTGCAGTGGCAAAGGAAGCTATGAAGCTTGCGGAACGGTATGGGGCAGATGTCAATAAGGCGAAGACAGCAGCCCTGTTCCACGATATGTACAGAGGGGTTTCAGAAAACTCGCTGAATCTCTACGTCAAGCATTTCGGTTTGGACAAGCATTACATGAATAACGCCAATCTTGCCCACTCCAAAATAGCCGCGATCATCATGGAAAGGGATTTCGGGATCCATGATGCGGATATGATCAATGCGGTCAAATACCATACCACCGGCAGACGGGGCATGTCACAGCTGGAGAAGATCATTTTTCTGGCGGATGCAGTGGAACCGAACCGCGAATATGAAGGCGTTGAAGAACTCAGAAAATTAGCCTATCAGGATTTGGATAAAGCAGTCCTTTTTTCACTGGAGAATACCATAGCCTTTGTTGAACAAAAGGGCGTTTATATGGATAAAGATACATTGGAAGCAAGAGATTACATAAAAGAAGGATTAAAGGAGAAATTAGATGAACAATAAGGAAATTGCGATGATGGCAGCAAAAATACTGGACGCAAAGAAAGCGAAGGATATCGTTATTATCGATATCAGCAAAAAAGCTTCTTTTGCCGATTTCTTTATACTGGCGTCTGGTGCCAACGAGAGACAGGTGGGCACATTAAGCGAAGAAATCGAGGATAAATTTGCACAGGAAGGGATCGTTGCAAAAAGTATCGAAGGGAAAAAAACATCGGGATGGATCCTTATGGACTATGGAGATGTGATCGTCAACATTTTAAGCACGGAAATGCGCGACCGCTATAATATCGAAAAAGTATGGGGAGATTGCGAGTTTATTACTCTGGAGGAGAATTAAAATGGAAGACAGATACAACTTTAGCGAGATAGAAAAAAAGTGGCAGAGCTATTGGGAAGCCAGCAAAATGTTCAAGGTGACCGAGGACCCTGCCAAAGAAAAATATTATGTTCTCGAAATGTTTCCCTATCCTTCCGGCAAACTCCACATGGGACATGTTCGCAACTATTCCATCGGCGATGTGATCAGCCGGTTCAAAACCATGGAAGGATATAATGTGCTGCATCCAATGGGATACGACAGTTTTGGACTTCCGGCGGAAAACGCAGCCATCAAGCATGGGATACCGCCTGCTGACTGGACCTGGAGCAATATCAAGGAAATGACCGAACAGCTGAAGGAGATGGGGCTTTCCTATGACTGGGACCGATGCATCGCAACCTGCCATCCGGAGTACTACAAGTGGATGCAATGGATATTCATCCAGTTATTCAACAAAGGCCTTGCGTATAAAAAAGAAAACCCGGTCAATTGGTGCCCGAGCTGCCAGACCGTGCTGGCCAACGAGCAGGTGGTGGAAGGCAACTGCGAACGTTGCGGCACCACAGTAGGCAAAAAAGAATTGTCCCAATGGTATTTCAAAATCACTGATTATGCGGACCGGCTGTTGGATAATCTTGATGTACTCGAAGGATGGCCGAATAAAGTCAAGATCATGCAGAAAAACTGGATCGGGAAATCCACAGGTGCGGAGGTGGATTTCGATATCGTCGACTTTGAAGAAAAGCTGAAGATTTTCACCACTCGCCCCGACACTTTGTATGGTGTGACCTATATGGTGCTTTCGCCGGAGCATCCGTTTGTCAAGAAGCTTACAGAAGGCACGGAATATGAGCAGGAAACCCTGGATTATGTCGAGAGATGCCAGCACATGTCCGATATTGAAAGAACTTCAACCGCAAACGCCAAAACAGGGGTTTTTATCGGACGGCATTGCATCAACCCTCTGAATGGGAAAAAGGTACCGATTTTCATATCAGATTACGTGCTCATGGATTACGGCACCGGCGCTATCATGGCGGTTCCTGCCCATGATGAGCGCGACTTTGAATTTGCCAAAACCTTCGATTTGGAGATCATCCCTGTACTGGACACCGATGATCCTGCCATCGATGTCAACAATTTGGAGAAAGCCTTTATCAGCGACGGCAAGATGATCAATTCGGACCAGTTTACAGGCCTTCCAAACCGGGAAGCCATGGAAAAAATCGTGGACTATATCGAAGAACAGGGCATTGGAAAAAGATCGATCAATTACCGGTTGCGCGACTGGCTGATCTCCAGACAGCGCTATTGGGGCGCGCCTATCCCGATGATCTATTGTGAAAAGTGCGGCTGGGTGCCGGAAAAAATCGAAAATCTGCCGGTGCTGCTGCCGACGGACGTTGAGTTTACAGGAAAGGGCGAGTCGCCTCTTACTACCTCTAAAATATTCGCAGAATGTTATTGCCCAAATTGCGGGTCCGAGGCCAAAAGGGAAATGGACACCATGGATACCTTTTTGGACAGCTCATGGTATTTCTTAAGATATTGCGATCCAAGAAATACCGAAGAAGCCTTCAACTTTGAAAAACAGAAGTATTGGATGGATGTGGATCAATATATCGGAGGGGTCGAGCATGCGATCCTGCATTTGATGTATTCCCGATTTTTCCAGATGGCTCTTTATGATATGGGGCTTGTTTCCCATGAAGAGCCTTTTAGAAATCTGCTGACTCAGGGAATGGTCATAAAAGATGGCAAAAAAATGAGCAAATCCATCGGAAACGTGGTTTCGCCGGAAGAGATCATCAATAAATACGGTGCGGATACGGCCAGACTTTTCATCTTGTTTGCAGCTCCTCCTGAAAGGGAGCTGGACTGGTCTGATGCAGGTGTTGAGGGCAGCTTCAGATTCCTGAACAGGGTATACAGGATCGTATATGAAATGGCGGATCTGGTCAAGAGGGCTCCGGAGAACTATGCGCTGAACAATGACAATGACAAGGAGCTGGCCTTCAGACTCAACAATGCCATCAAACGCTGCACTGATGACATCGGAGGGCGTTTCAACTTCAACACAGCCATATCATCCATCATGGAACTGGTCAATGAGCTCTATAAATATAAGGAAAAAGCGGAAATAAACGAAGGTCTTGCAGCAAACGCCATCAAGACTCTGATCCTGATCCTGGCTCCGTTTACGCCGCACATCTGCGAAGAAATGTGGCAGCATCTTGGCAATCCGGAGTCATTATACCACGAGCAGTGGCCAAAATACGATGAATCCGCTTTGGTCAGGGATGTAGTTGAAGTTGTAGTCCAGATCAACGGGAAAGTCAAGGACAGGCTCAGCGTGGCCAGCGGTATGGACAAAGAGGAGTTCGAGAAATACTGCCTGCAGTCAGAAAAAATCGATGCGCTGGTTGCGGGTAAACAGATCGTCAAGGTAATCACGGTTCCGGACAAACTTTTGAATATCGTTATCAAGTAAGTATTCAATAGATAGCCAAAGATCAATGACAAATAACCAAAAATTAATATTAAATAACCAACGATCAAAATCAAATATTTACAAGTAATTTAAAATTACAAACAACCAACAATAACAACTAAGTTATAAGAAATACAAGGAGAATCAATAAGATATAAATGAATAATAGAAAAAAAAGGAAAGGCGGCAATCCTCTCAAGGTCATCCCCGTGGGCGGCTTATCAGAAATAGGCAAGAACATGACCATTCTGGAGTATGAGGATGACATCATCATCATCGATTGCGGCATGAGTTTTCCTGAGGACGAGCATTATGGGATCGATATCGTGATCCCGGATTTTACATACCTCGTGAACAACGCCCACAAAATACGCGGGCTGGTGATCACCCACGGACACGAGGATCATATCGGCGGGATCCCGTACTTGCTGAAAGTGCTGGATGTCCCGATCTGGGGCACAAGACTGACTCTCGGATTGGTGGAGAACCGCCTCAAAGAACATAGCATAAAAGCAAAGCTCAATACCATCAAGCCGGGTGAAGACGTCGGACTGGGGTGCTTTAATGTTGAATTCATAAGAACCACACACTCGGTGGCAGACGCGGTCTGTCTTTCCATCGACACGCCGGTGGGCGTCGTGTTCCATACTGGAGACTTTAAGATAGACTATACCCCTGTAGATGGCGCGCCTCTTGACTTGCAAAGGCTGGCGCATATCGGTAAAAAAGGGGTGGCGCTGATGATGGCGGACTCGACCAATGCAGGCCGTCCGGGCTTCACCAAATCGGAGAAGCTGGTAGGAGAAGCGCTGGAATCGATTTTCAGAAATTGCGATGACAGGATCATTGTTGCGACATTTTCCAGCAATGTCCATCGGGTGCAGAAAATCATCGATGCAGCCGCGAAATTCAACCGCAAGGTTGCTATTTCGGGCCGAAGCATGGTGAACGTGGTGACCCTGGCCACAGAATTAAAATATCTCACGATACCGGCCGGCATCCTGGTGGATATCAATAAGATCAAAAATTATCCCGATAATGAATTGGTGGTGATCACAACAGGGTCTCAGGGAGAGCCTATGAGCGCCCTTTCAAGAATGGCCAGCAACGAACATCGGGCTGTGCAGATAAAAAAAGGGGACGTTGTGGTCCTCAGCTCGACCCCGGTACCCGGCAACGAAACGGCCGTGTCCAATGTGGTGAACCGGCTCTTTGAAAAAGGCGCTCAGGTCATCTACTCCGATGTAGCGGACATCCACGTTTCGGGGCATGCCTGCATTGAAGAGCTGAAGCTGATCCACTCTCTCATAAAGCCGAAATATTTTATTCCGGTCCATGGCGAGTACAGACATTTGCACCAGCATGCTGAAATCGCAGAAAATATCGGCATGAAGACAGATGACATCTACATTCTGAATAACGGCGATTGTCTGCTGCTTTATAAGGACAGGGCGGAGCTGATGCGCGATGTGGTCAATGCCGGTGCTGTCCTGGTGGATGGACTGGGAGTCGGAGATGTTGGAAACATCGTACTGAGAGACCGAAGAATGCTTTCGGAAGCAGGGCTCATCATTGTGGTTGCAGCTTTCGATGGAGCCACGGGAGAAGTCCTTTCCGGCCCTGATATCGTATCAAGAGGCTTCGTCTATGTCAGAGAAAACGAGGACCTGATCAATGAGGCCAGACAGGTCGTATCCGAAATTCTCAATCAAACCACAAGAGGCAATAAAAGAGACTGGAACTCCCGCAAAAGCGCTGTAAGAGACGGGCTGCGGAGTTTTATCTATCAGAAAACAAAAAGGAATCCGATAATACTGCCAATATTCCTGGAGGTGTAAAATGAATGTTTATGACGAAGCTCACAATCTTGCAAAAGCCATCAAAGAATCAGAAGAGTTCAAGCAGTATGCCAAGGCTAAAAAAGCAATTGAAGCCAATCCGGAATTATCCAGAATGCTGACGGATTTCCAGAGCAAGCAAATGGAGATCCAGGCGAAACAGATCATGGGCGAAGAACTAGGACCGGAGGTTATGGAAACCATACAGGGGCTTTATGGCATCATGCTCAAAGATCCTCTTGCAGCGGAATACTTGCAGCACGAAATGCGATTCTCCATGATGATGAACGATGTGTATCAGATATTGGGAGAAGCTATGGGAGTCGGCATGCCGGTCCCTGGCGGCGGCAACTAAATTGTCCTAAGCTGTACACTTGGCAATGACCAGTGTTTTTGATATAATAAGTACCGATAATTCTCGGAAAACCAATAATATAGATAATAGAAGGAGTGTTGAACTATGATTTATGCAAGCGATTTTAGAAAGGGGATTACTTTTGAAATTAACGGGGAGCCCCATGTGGTCCTGGATTTCCAACATGTAAAACCCGGCAAGGGAGCCGCTTTCGTCAGAACGAAGTATAAGAATATTCTTACAGGAGCAACTCGTGAAGAAGCCTTCAATCCCGATGACAAGTTTCCTAAAGCGTTGATCGAGACCAAACAGATGCAATACCTCTACAATGACGGCGAGCTTTATTATTTCATGGATCAGAGCAATTTTGAGCAGATACCGCTCGGATATGAACAGGTGCAGGAAGCCATACAGTATCTTCGTGAAAACGACGAAGCCACCATCAAATTTTTCAAGGATATCGCATTCCTTGTGGAAGCGCCGAACTTCGTAAGTCTGAAGGTCATCGAGACTGAGCCGGGCGTAAAAGGAGACACCGCAACGAATGTTACGAAGGCAGCCACCGTGGAGACCGGTGCTGTTATACAGGTCCCGATCTTTATAGAAGAAGGGGAAATGATTCAGATCGACACCCGGAGCGGAGAATATCTGGGCAGGGCAAAATAGTTGGATTCCGCCGGGGCGCTATGAGCGCCCCGTTTATATGAATAAGTTGTCAGGGTGAGGTGTTCCGATGAGCAGAGAAAAAAAGAGAGCAAAGAAAAAAGGAAGATCGGCAGGTCTTGTAGTTTCACTGATAATTTTAGTCGTTGCCATTGCAGCAGGGGGCTTTTTTTACATAAATCTATGCAATAAACCCTTGGATCCAGCCAATAAAGAATATATATCCGTAGAGATACCGAACGGTACGGCAACCTCGACCATCGGCCGCATCCTCCAGGAAAACGGCCTGGTCAAAAGTGCAGATCGATTCAAGCTTTATGCAAAAGTCAAAGGCTATGACGGCAAATTGAAAGCCGGGGATTATTTGCTTTCTCCTTCTATGACAGCTACAGAAATACTGGGGATGCTGGAGGAAGGCCATCAGACCACCGTGCGATTCACTGTGCCGGAAGGCCTGACGGTACGTCAGGTGGGGGAGAAGCTCGCTGAAGAAGGATTATTGGACTTTGACGAATATATGGAAGAAGTCAAATCCGGCGACTTCGATTATAAATTTATTCCGCATCTTCCGGCTGGGGACAACCGGTTGGAGGGTTTTCTGATGCCGAACACCTATGAAATATTTGAAAATGCCACCGCCTATGAAATCATCGATACGATGCTTTCGCAGTTCGATTTGGTTTATAAGGATGAATACTACACAAGAGCTACGGAGCTTGGCTATGATATCAACCAGATCATCACCATAGCTTCCATGATCGAAAGAGAAACCAAGGTGGACTCCGAACGGGAAATCGTATCCTCCGTCATATATAACAGGCTGAAAATCAACATGCTTCTTCAAATAGACGCCACTGTTCAATATGCTTTGCCTGAGTGGAAGGACAGATTGAGGCAGTCGGATCTGGAAGTGGACTCGCCATACAACACTTATAAGTATTTAGGGCTCCCTGCAGGACCTATCTGTTCCCCGGGAGAAAAAGCCATCATTGCGGCGTTGTATCCCGCCACAACGGATTACTACTATTACGTGCTGGATCCGGCAATGAATGGAAGCCACCGTTTCAGCAATGATTATTCGACATTCTTGAAAAACAAGCAAGAATATATCAATGCCATAGATTAACCTATTGACACTCTTTGACACTCGGCCTTGCGCAGGCCACTAAGGAACCGGGATGAAAAATATAACCAATCAGCATGTTACCGATTTTATCAACAATTATTATAAGCCCCTGAACGAATCCCTTGATCATATGCGGGCCTATGCGGAAGAAAACAGGATACCGATCATTCAGAGGGATACAGAGCAGCTGCTGCTTCAGTTTATTAAGATAAAAAAACCGAAGAAAATTCTCGAGATTGGAACAGCTATAGGGTATTCAGCCGCATGTTTTGCCATGGCGGCGGAGGGATCCAGAATCGTAACGATCGAAAGCAACGCGGATACCTATGATCAGGCGGCGGAGAACCTGGCAGATTTCGGCCTGTCCGACCGGGTGCAGGTGATGCTGGGGGATGGTGAGGAAGTAATGCAAAAGCTTCTTCACAAAACCAATGTGGAAGGCCTGGACCAATTCGACTTTATCTTTATCGATGCTTCAAAGAGCCATTACAGGCGGTTCTGGGACGTTGCCATCAAACTGATAAAGGATGGCGGCGTCATAGCTTGCGATAACATATTGATGAAGGCGAGAACAGTCTCCGATGAATATGATCCGGAAGGAAAATACAGGACGAACATCAGGAGCATGCGTGATTTTGTGGAATACATCACGGACCTTGACAATGTTGATACTGCGATTTTACCAGTAGGGGATGGTGTTTCAATAAGCATCGTTCATTTAAATCGATAGATAATAGATAATAGATAATAGATTATAAATTATCTGTTATTAATTACAAAAAAAATAGATAATAGATAAAAGATAAATGAAAAAAATTGAACTTTTAGCTCCCGCGGGAGATCTGGAAAAATTAAAAATCGCTGTAGACTATGGAGCGGATGCCGTTTATTTCGGCGGAGAGCTCTTTAGTTTGCGTTCCGGTGCAGGGAACCTGGATCCCGAAGAGATCGATGAAGGCTTGGCTTACGCCCACGACAGGGGTGCAAAGTGCTATCTGGCTTTAAACATTTTTCCCCACAATGAGGACATTGCTCCATTGATGGAATACATACGGGTCATCCGTGAGAAGGATATCGACGCTTATATCGTTTCCGATCCCGGGATTCTGGCGATCCTGCAGGAAATGGACCCCGATAGAGAGATTCATTTGTCGACCCAAGCAAATGCTACCAACTATATGACTGCCGGATTCTGGTATCGGCAGGGGGTGAAGAGAGTGGTGCTGGCGAGGGAATTGACACTGCAGGAGATCACGGAACTGAAGCAGAAGATCCCGGAAGACATGGAACTGGAAGCCTTTGTCCATGGCGCCATGTGCATCTCCTATTCAGGCAGATGCCTTCTTTCTAATTTCATGATCGAAAGGGATGCCAACAGAGGCCAATGCGCCCATCCGTGCCGCTGGAAATACGCTCTGGTGGAGGAGAAAAGGCCCGGAGAATATTATCCGGTGGAAGAAGATGGAAGAGGCACTTACATACTGAACAGCAGAGACCTTTGTATGATCGAACACATCCCGGAGCTGGCGGCCTCCGGCATATCCTCCTTTAAAATCGAGGGCCGCATGAAGAGCATTTTTTATGTTGCCACTGTTGTGGGAGCATATAGAAAAGCCATCGATGCCTATGAAAAAGATCCGGGATCGTATGTCTTTGACAACAACTGGCTGACGGAGCTGAAAAAAGCCAGCCATCGGGAATTCACCACAGGTTTCTATTTTAACAAGCCTACCAATAAGGATCAGAATTACCAAACCAGTGCGTATACCAGAGAATATTCGTTCATTGGGATCGTCAAGGAGTATGATGAGAAATCTGGATACGCTATTGTTGAACAGCGGAACAAAATGGGTATAGGTGAAGAGATAGAAATTTTTGGTCCTGATGTTCAACCTTTTACCCAGATATTAAGGGAGATGTATGATGAAGAGGGAAATCCTATTGGATCCGCACCTCACCCTCAGCAGATCCTAAGGATCAAAATGGACAAACCCGTTGCGAAAAACTATATGCTGCGAAAAAAGCAGGATTATTGATATAAAATGGCAATAATGTTATAATTCTACATTATTGTAAAAGTATAAATCTTCAAGTATAGGCATTGTTTAAGTATCGAAAGGAGAAATAAAATGGCTTCCGGCCCCGACCCCAGTACACCTTTAGCGTCGCAACTGATATTGGTATTAGCATTGATTATCATCAATGGCTTCTTTGTTGCAGCTGAGATATCAATAATTTCAGTCAACAAAAACAAAATTCGAATTTTGGCAGAGGAAGGGGACAAAAGAGCAAAAACATTGCTCATCATGCTGAATGAATCCAATAAATATCTCGGATACATCCAAACTGCCATCACGCTGGCCGGATTTACGGCAGCAGCTTTTGCCGCTATAAGTCTGTCCGAGGAGCTCAGATATTATCTGGAATTGCTTACAGTACCTTACAGCAAGGAACTGGCCATCTTTCTGATTACAATTTTATTGTCCTGCATCAACTTGGTGCTGGGTGTTCTTTATCCGAGGAGATTGACATTGAATCATCTTGGAAAAGTCGCTCTTGCTTTGGCCAGACCGGTTTATTACATTACGAGGCTCCTTAAGCCGATGATGTTCGTGATTTCTAAAACTGTCAACCTTCTTTTGCGGATCACCGGACAGAGCACGCAAAGAGTTGAAGATGAATACAGTGAAGATGAAGTCATGAGCATGCTCGAAGTAGGCCAGAGCTCCGGGGAGATCAAAGAAGAAGGCAAAAAAATGATCAATGCCATTTTCGAATTCGATGATAAGCTGGCATATGAGATCATGACGCCGAGAACTGCTGTATTTTGCATTGACATCAATGATGATCCGAAGGAATATGCGGAAGATATATTGGAGATGCGGTATAGCCGGATCCCGGTATATGAAGATGATATGGACAACATCATCGGGATCCTTCATATCAAGGATTTTATTCTAAAGGCATTGGATACGGGAGCATATAATGTTGAATTGCGGCCGTTGTTGAGGAAACCATATTTCGTGCCTGATACCAAAAATATCGACTCCCTGTTTTTCGATTTACAAAATACCAAGAACCAGATGGCAGTGCTGATCGACGAATATGGCGGATTCTCCGGAATCGCGAGTATGGAGGACATCATTGAAGAGATCGTCGGAGATATCGATGACGAATATGATGTGCCGGAATTGGGCATTGAAAGGCTGGAGGAAAATGTCTATCTTGTAGCCGGAAGTATGGAACTGGACACATTGAATGAAGAAATTGGAACGAGGCTGGAATCGGAGGAATCCGAGACCCTGGGCGGATATCTGCTGGAGAAACTTGGGGAGATCCCAAACGAGGATGCAGAGGGGATCATTGTGGAAGCCGGAGAATGCCGTTTCACGATCATATCCGTCAAAGAGCGCAGAATCGAAAAAGTTAGCCTGGAACGTCTTGCTCTGGATATAGACTTAGAAAAGGATTTGTGGCATAATAAATAGTGGAATATTGTTCAAAATGATCATAAAAACTGTTTTAATGTAACGATAAGGAGAATGAAATGGAGAAGAAGTACACATCATTGATCAGAGTCAGAATGTCATCCCATGATGCGCATTACGGTGGAAATCTTGTTGACGGAGCAAGAATGCTGCAGCTTTTTGGCGACGTTGCAACAGAACTCCTGATCCAGATAGATGGCGATGAAGGCCTTTTCTGTGCGTATAACATGGTAGAATTCAAAGCGCCTGTATTTGCGGGAGATTATATCGAAGCTTATGGAGAAATCACTGAAATCGGCAATACATCCAGAAAAATGAGATTCGAAGCAAGAAAAATCATCGCGCCGCGTCCGGATATCAGCCCGTCTGCCTGCGACATCCTGGATCCGCCGATCATAACCTGCATTGCTGAAGGCACCTGTGTCACTCCGAAGGATTCTCAGAGAAATAAGTAAATAATTGAATCGGCACATTGTCTTCATCAGCTTATTAAAGGAGATATGAAATGGAAAAATTGATAATTACAGCTGCGATTTGCGGCGCAGAAGTTACAAAAGAACATAATCCGGCTGTGCCATACACTATTGAGGAAACAGTAAAAGAAGCCAAATCCGCATATGATGCCGGGGCGGCGGTCATTCATCTGCATGTTCGCGAGGATGATGGGACCCCGACACAAAGAGCCGGCCGTTTCCAGGAAGCAGTGGATGCGATTCGTCTGGTATGTCCGGACGTCATCATTCAGCCATCCACAGGCGGCGCGGTTGGCATGACAGATCTGGAAAGACTGGATTCCACCAACATCGTGCCAACTCCGGAATATGTCACATTGGACTGCGGCACCTGCAATTTTGGCGGGGATGATATTTTTGTCAATACGGATAACACCATTTTCAATTTCGCAAAAATTATGCAGGAAAAAGGAATGAAACCTGAGCTGGAGTGTTTCGATAAGGGAATGATAGACATCGCGATGAAAGCAGACAAGAAGGGACTTTTGAATCACCCGCTTCATTTCAACTTTGTTCTCGGAGTCCAGATGGCAGCGACAGTGAGGGATTTGGCTTATTGTGCACACTCCATTCCGCCGGGAAGTACCTGGACAGGATGTGGGGTAGGACGTGCTCAGTTTGATATGGCGGCCGCTTCCATCATCATGGGCGGACATGTCAGAGTCGGATTTGAAGATAATTTATTTATCGAAAAAGGCGTTTTGGCCAAAAGCAATGGAGAATTGGTGGAAAAAGCTGTGAAAATCGCCAAGCTATTAGGTAGGCCGATCGCTACGCCGGACGAAGCCAGAGCGATACTCAATATAAAAAAGAGGTAGTTGAATGCCTTCCGATAAGGATGAAAAAATCAACCCAATAAAGATTTCAGATGATGTTATAGCCATTTGCGCAGCCAATGCGACTCTAAAAACCACGGGTGTTGCTGACTTGTCAAGTGGCTTTTCTGATACTCTGTCAAAAAACATTTTAGGCAGGGATCCACTATATACCGGCATCAAGGTTGAACAAAAAGATGATGGAGTCGAAATCGATGTGTTCGCAGTAGCCGCCTATGGCGCGAAGATTCCGGAGGTTGCCTGGGATATCCAGGAAAATGTAAAGACAGCGGTGGTCGAATCAACAGGCCTCGCGGTCAAAGCGGTAAATATACATATTCAAGGAGTCAAGGCCATGGAGGAACAGGATGAATAGATCGAAAAGCAGAGAAATATTGATGCAGTTATTGTTTCTTATGGAGGTGCAGCGTGATTTCCGTAGTGAAGTAAAGGAACGATTCTTCTCTGAGCAAGAAATCCCGAGAGATAAATTTACAGAGACCCTTTACAATGCATGCATCACGAATTTGTCAGAAATCGACGTATTGCTGGACAACATCGCTGAAAACTGGTCGATCAACAGAATAAACCGGGTTGATCTGGCTATACTCAGGCTGGCAACGGCAGAATTTCTATATATGAAAGAAACTCCTGCCGCTGTTATCGTAAATGAAGCTGTCAATTTGGCAAAGAAGTACGGGACTGACGATTCCGGCAGGTTTGTCAATGGAGTGCTTGGAAAAATCGTCAGATCCGGAAAGAACGGGAGCAATGGGCAATAAATTATTCGTCGTAGCCTTTGATACCAGCAACTATAAAACATCAGTCGCAGCAATCCACAGAAATGGCAGTATCAAAGCAGACCTTCGGCGGCTGCTTCATGTAAAACAGGGAGAAAAAGGATTGAGGCAATCCGAAGCGATTTTTCAACACATGGAAAATTTGCCTCTTTTGATCAGTGAGATTTTTGCATCGATCAAGGGTGAAGAGGTGGCTGCGGTTGCCGCTTCCGATAAACCGAGGCGGATAGAAGGATCATATATGCCTTGTTTTAAAGCAGGGGAAGCCTTTGGAAGCGCTCTCGCCTCAGTATTAAATGTTCCTTATTTCAGATTCTCTCATCAGGAAGGACATTTAGAGGCTGTGAAAGAATACAGTATTTTCAAGGATGATGATCAATATTTAGCCATGCATCTAAGCGGCGGAACCACTGAGATCCTGAGAGTGTCGCCTCATATTGAGATCATCGGAGGGACTAAGGATATTTCTTTTGGTCAGACCATTGACCGGGCGGGTGTTCTGCTGGGAATGAACTTTCCTTGCGGCGAAGAGATGGATGCCATTGCTATGAAAGAGGGCAATGCCACGAATTTTTTCAAACCCATCCCCATAGAGGGCAGTTATATCAATCTGTCGGGCCTTGATACACAAGTGAAAAGAACCATCGAGACCATGAGGGCCGAGAATTCATTAACAGAAAATGTAATCGTTGGGATCATTAAAGAAATTTTTGATAAGATCGCACTGTGTTTGATCCAGCTTATTAAAATCTCAACCGATCGGGAAGGGATCAACAAGGTGCTGTTGGCTGGAGGCGTATCTTCCAGCAAATATATAAGATCGATGATAAACCAGCATTTTAGGGATGGCGGTGTTTTTGTGGATTTTGGGAGCCATGAATTGGCTTCTGACAATGCGGTCGGCATAGGACATCTGGGGAGGAAGTCATTATGGCCGGAAAACCTATAACGGTTTCTCAGCTGAATAATTACATCAAGAGAGTGCTTGGGACGGATCCCATGCTGTATAATATTTCGGTAGTGGGCGAAATATCAGGCTTCAAGCGCCACACCTCCGGGCATGTATATTTCACTTTGAAGGATCAAAACAGCAGGATCAATTGTTTCTTAAGCTCATATAACCTCAGCGCTGTTGATTTTATGCCTGAAGACGGCATGCAAGTCATCCTTATGGGGCAGATCAGCGTTTATGAGCCTGGCGGATACTACAATATCAACGTTTCCAAGATGGAAATGGCCGGTTCCGGGGATCTGGCGGCAGCCTTTCAGAAGCTGAAGGAAAAGCTGGAAAAGGAAGGCTTGTTTCTCGAAAAGCATAAGAAACCTTTACCCTTTTTCCCCATGAAAGTGGCAGTGATTACTTCTGAAACCGGGGCCGCGATCAAAGATATCCTGTCTATTATTCAAAACCGTAACAATATCTGCGACATCCTACTTTGTCCTTGCCTGGTCCAGGGGGAGAATGCACCGGCAGATATTAGGAAAGCCATTGAAAATGTGAATACCCTTTTCCCGAAAACAGATGTGATCATTCTGGGAAGGGGCGGAGGCTCCATAGAAGATTTATGGGCATTCAATGAAGAAATTGTGGCACGAGCGATTTTCGCTTCAAAAATACCGATCATTTCTGCGGTAGGGCATGAAACGGATTTTACAATATCAGATATGGTTGCGGATAAAAGAGCAGAAACGCCCACCGCTGCAGCGGTTATGGCGGTACCTGATGTAGCTGAACTGAAAGCTTCTGTTGCAAGATATAAAAGCATTATTGACAATAGTATGAACTCTATCATAGCGAATCACAACCTGCGGATGAAAAGCTACGACATCCATTCCTTGTACAGCATTCTGCAAGGCAGGATCAGCTTGCTGGGGATGGAAGTCGAACGATTGAAGCTTCAATCTAAACGGGATGTGGATGACAGATTGTCCGGCAACCAAATGAGAATCGATGAGCTGTACAATGCTCTTGATATAAAGCACAGACTGGATATTTACGGGATGAAGACTGAGAATTTGATCATTGCCCTTCAAGAAAGAACGGAAGCCTGCCTGAATTCTAAAAACCGTCGGGTTTTGGCCGCTTTAGAGTCACTGAAGGATTTAAGCCCATATGCGATCATGGAAAGGGGTTATGCCGCCGTGCTGGACAAATTTGGCAAAGCGGTCAATACTGTTAAAATGCTGGAACCTGAAGATGCCCTTACCATCGTATTCAAAGATGGCAGGGCTGCGGCGAAGGTAAGCAGCATTAAGGAGAATTGATATGGAGAAGAAAAAAATGACCTTTGAGCAGGCCTTGGATGCTCTGGAAAAATGTGCTGAAAAACTGAGAGACGAAGAAGTCCCTCTTGAAGAGGCCATCAAATATTTTGAAGAGGGTCTGGTGCATTATAAGAATTGCACGGAGATTCTGTCCAGCGCAAAACAAAAAATAGAAACCTATAAAGAGTAGTCTGTATGAATGCGGAGGTGTGAATATGCACGGAACAGATAGGAAATATAACGACTATAAGGAATTAATCGAGCAGCATCTTTTAGACTGTCTTCCTGAGATCGATCAGAAAAGCATCACAGTCTACGATGCCATGAAATATAGCTTGTCTTCCGGAGGAGGGAAACGTCTCCGGCCGGTACTCCTTCTTGCTTCCTGTGAATTCTGCGGCGGTGACATCAATATGGCCTTGCCATATGCTTTGGCTATCGAATATATACACACATACAGTCTGATCCATGATGATCTTCCGGCAATGGATAATGACGATATACGAAGGGGTGTCCCTACCAATCATAAAGTGTTCGGAGAAGCCGTTGCCATCCTGGCAGGAGACGGGCTTCTAAGTACCGCCTTTGAAGCGATGAATAAAGACATGCTGTTATATTTCGATGACGCCGGATGTCTGAAATGCAGAGTAAAAGCAAGCTATGAAATCGCTAAGGGAGCCGGCTGTCGAGGAATGATAGCAGGCCAGATATCGGATATAGAGCTGGCGTCCAAGAATGTCAGCAATGAACTTCTGGAGTATATCCACGTCAACAAGACCGCCGCTTTGATCGTGGCCGCTACCCGTGCGGGAGCCCATCTTGGTAAAGCAGACGAGAGCACTTTGAGGAATCTCACGGATTATGCAGAAAATCTGGGACTTGCCTTCCAGATATGCGATGACATTCTTGATGCGGAATCCAATAAAGACAAATGCAACTACGTTACTTCCAATGGCTTGGAAAAAAGCAAAAAAAGGGTGCTGGAGCTTACGGATAATGCGTTTCAAATCATGGCGCCTTATTATGACAATGCAGAGTTTTTCAACAAGCTGGCAAACAATCTGGCAGTACGAGTAAAATAAAGGAGCAGTTATAAATGGATAAAACTCTTTCGGAATATAACTTTCCGACAGATCTGAAATATATGTCTCCTCGCGAATTGGAGCTGTTATCATACAAAATTCGCGAATTTCTGATTGAAAAAGTTTCAAAAGCAGGCGGCCATATTGCTTCAAATCTGGGCGTTGTAGAACTTTCCATCGCCCTTCATGTCCACTATGACAGTCCTGTGGACAAAATAATATGGGATGTCGGGCACCAATCCTATGTTCATAAAATCCTGACAGGCAGAGCAGACAAATTTGACACGCTCAGACAAATGGGAGGGATCAGCGGCTTTCCGAAATTCGAAGAGAGCACCCATGATGCGTTTGATACCGGACATGCCAGCACGTCTATATCCGCCGCTTTAGGGATGGCATCTGCAAGGGATCTGAAAGGGGAAGCCTACAAAGTAGTTGCTGTGATCGGTGACGGTTCAATGACCGGAGGGATCGCCTATGAAGCGCTGAACAACGCAGGAGGCAGCAATACCAATATCACCATCGTCTTGAATGACAACAATATGTCGATATCTCATAATGTCGGCGCGCTTTCGCAGCATCTGGGCAAATTGAGGACAAGCCATGGCTATCTTGAATTTAAAAAGCAGCTCAAAAAGACCCTTAAAAATATACCGGGCGTTGGTCAGGGATTATACAGCAGCATTGAAAATATCAAAGATTCCATCAAGTATGCGGTAATCAATGACGGCGCAATATTTGAAGCTTTGGGCATCAAATATATTGGCCCGGTGGATGGTCACAATGTCAGCGATCTGCTGGAGGTTTTCAACATAGCGGAAAATATTCAGGGCCCTAAATTGATCCATGTGATCACTAAAAAAGGCAAAGGCTACAAGAATGCAGAGAGCAACCCGGACAGGTTTCATGGGATATCACCATTTGATCCGGAAACCGGAGCCTTGAAAAATCCCGACACGAGGTTTACCTATTCCCGCATTTTCGGGAATAAACTGATACAGCTGGCCGGCAGAGACGATTCGGTTGTTGCCGTATGCGCTGCAATGCTTGATGGCACGGGATTGGAGAACTTCTGCAAAAAGTATCCCGCCAGGTGCTTTGATGTGGGGATCGCCGAAGGCCATGCCGTGACATTTGCCGCAGGGTTGGCAAAAGCCGGCATGAAGCCCTATGTTTCCATCTATTCAACATTCCTCCAGAGAAGCTATGACATGATGATGATCGATGTGTGCATGCAAAATCTGCCTGTGGTATTTTGTATCGACAGGGCGGGCATCGTTGGAAACGATGGAGAAACTCACCATGGCATCTACGATTTGTCGTACCTGAACCATATGCCGAATATGACGGTCCTGTGTCCTAAGGACGGGCCGGAACTGGCGGATATGATGGAATACGCCTTGAGTATCAACGGCCCATGTGCCATCAGATACCCCAAAGGATTGGCAGCGGATCTGAATGTCAGTCAGACGCGAAAGCCTCTTGACGGCAGTTGTGAAGTATTGAAGGAAGGCAAGGATGTCTGCATCTGGTCCGTCGGGAATATGTCGGCCACGGCTCTTGCCGCCGCTAAAGGGCTGATGGAAGAGGATATCGATGCGGCTGTGGTGAACGTAAGATTCGAGAGGCCCTTCGACAAGTCGGAATTGATAAGAGAAGCACGCAATTGCAGGCATTTTGTAACCTTGGAAGACAATGTCCTTTCTGGAGGATTTGGAAGGGAATTCAATTCGGAACTGCTGCTTATCGACGACTCCAACCCGAAGGTACTGAATCTGGGATGGCCCGATAAATTCATTGAGCACGGTTCCCAAACCCAATTATATGAAAAATATGGCCTTGACTCAGCGGCCGTTGCAGAAAGGATCAAGAATTTTGTCAAAGGATAGACTGGATGCTGTCCTGGTTGACCGGGGATACTTCCCCTCAAGGGAAAGAGCAAAAGCTGCCATTATGGCAGGGGTCGTTTTCGTAGACGGACTCAAAGTGGAAAAAGCCGGTACTTCCATCAACGATCAATGCGATATCTTCATTAAAGAGGATATTTGCCCATATGTTGGCAGGGGCGGCTTAAAACTGGAAAAAGCTTTAAAGGTATTTCAAATCGATCTTTCGGGAAAGACCTGCGTCGATATCGGCGCCTCGACAGGAGGCTTTACAGACTGCATGCTTCAAAAGGGAGCAAAAAGAGTATATGCCATAGACGTAGGCTACGGGCAGTTGGATTATAAGCTTCGAAGCGATCCACGAGTCGTCAATCTGGAGAGGGTTAATATAAGATATCTGGAGGAAGGCATGATTGAGCCGGCAGTGGATTTCGTAAGCATTGACGTCTCGTTCATAAGCCTGTCCCTGGTGATCCCGGTGGCCGCAGGCCTTTTGAAACCGGAGGGCGAGCTGATTTGTCTTATCAAGCCTCAATTTGAAGCGGGAAAAGACCAGGTCGGAAAGGGCGGCATCGTCAAGGATAAAAATATACATACGAGCGTCATCAACAAAATAGTTGCATGCGGCATTGATAACGGATTGAAACCTGCCGGGCTGACATTTTCTCCCGTCAAAGGGGCGAAAGGCAACATAGAGTATTTGCTCTATTTGAAAAAGTCGGATCAAATCGATAATATGCCGGAAAGTGAAGAAGTGGTTTTAGCAGCACATGATGAGCTGAATAATTGATCAGGAGGCATATAAAAATGAAAATTGCAAAAAGAATGGAAGAAATACATTTTTCACCGATAAGAAAGTTCTGGCCCTATGCGGTGAAAGCTCAGGAAGCGGGCAAGAAGATCTATTATTTCAATATTGGCCAGCCGGATATCAAAACCCCGTCTGTTTTTATGGAAGCGATTAGAAACTTCCATGAGCCTGTTTTGGAATATATGCCTTCCCAGGGGATCCCTGAGTTGATCAAAGCCATATGCGGGTATTACAAAGGCTATGGCATGGCTTATGAAGATGAAGATATTTACATTACAAACGGCGGAAGCGAGGGCCTCTGCTTTCTGATGGCGGCTATACTGGATGACGGTGATGAGGTGCTGACTCCAGAGCCTTTTTATACGAACTATTCAGTTTTCGTCAGATACTTTGGCGGTAAACTGGTCCCTATCACAACGAAACCGGAAGAAGGCTATCACTACGCTGATAGAGATAAAATCGAAAGTCTGATCACTCCAAAGACAAAGGCGATCATGATCAGCAACCCATCCAATCCTACGGGGAATGTGCTGACAAAGGAAGAAATGAGAATGATCATGGAAATCGCGGGCAAGCACGATCTTTTTGTTGTTGCAGATGAAGCTTACAGGGAATTTGTTTATGATGATCTGGAGCTCGGCAGTTTTGGACAAGTGATGGAAGGGCTTGAGGATCATCTCGTGATTTCAGATACGATTTCAAAGAGGTTCAGCGCTTGCGGAGCCAGGATCGGCGCATTGCTGACTAAAAACAAAGTCATCAAGGATTGTATCATGAAGCAAGCCCAGGCCAGGCTGTCGGCGCCTACCCTGGAACAGGTCGGAGCGGTGGCTTTATATTCTCTTGATAAATCCTATTTCAACGAAACGAAGGCTGAATACCAACGCAGAAGAGATGTAGTATTCGAAGAATTGTCCAGGATCGAAGGTGTGATCTGCACGAAGGCAAAGGGCGCATTCTATATGACAGTAAAGCTGCCCGTCGATAGCGCTGAAGACTTCCTGGTATTTATGCTGAGCGAGTTTCAGGATAAGGGTGAAACCATGATGTTTGCGCCGGCAAACGGGTTTTACGTGACCCCGGGTTCAGGGACAAGCGAGATCAGACTGGCTTATGTGCTGAAGGAAGATGATCTGAGAAGAGGCATAGAATTGCTCAGACTTGGCATTGAAGCGTACAACAACAGATAAGGGGCTTAGATAGATAAATATGGCACTTTCACCGATGATGCACCAATACAATGGAATAAAAAGCGAATACAGCGACTGTATACTCTTTTTCAGGCTCGGAGACTTCTATGAGATGTTCTACGAGGACGCAAAGACAGCATCAAGAGAGCTGGAGCTTGTGCTCACGGGGAAAAATTGCGGAACGGAAGAAAGAGCGCCTATGTGCGGCGTGCCATATCATGCTTCAGAAAATTATATTGCAAAGCTGGTGGACAGGGGCTATAAAGTGGCCATCTGCGAGCAGGTAGAAGACCCGGCTGCCGCAAAGGGATTGGTCAAGCGCGAAGTCGTTCGGATCATAACGCCGGGCACTGTATTATCAGGGGCCATGCTCGCTGAAAAGGAGAACAATTATCTCGCATCCTGCCTTGTTTTGGATAAAGGCATCGGGCTTGCTTATTGCGATATTTCCACCGGCGAATTGCTAACGACGGAATTCACCGGACAGGGCGCCATCGATGCCCTGGTGAATGAGCTGGTCAAAATCAATGCCAGTGAAGTGCTGATCAATCAAAAAGCGGCATCGAATTTAGGGACCGACATGATCGCTGATCATGTCAATGCCTTCATCAACGTGATAGAAGAGAAAGATTTTGATCTAAAAGCCTCAGAGGAAACCATTAAAGAACAATTCAAAAATAGCTCCATGCTTTCCTTGGGTCTGCAAGGGATGGATCTTGAAATAGGCGCTCTGGGCGCTTTATTGAAATATATTAAAGATACTCAGAAATCCGGCACAGAACATATCAATAAGATCAAGTCCTATAAAACAGGGAACCATATGGCTTTGGACAAAGCAACCATCAGGAATCTCGAATTGACGGAAAATCTTTTCGACCGTGGTGTGAAGGGTTCGCTGCTTGGCATATTGGATAAATGCCATACGGCAATGGGTTCCAGAAAACTCAAAAAATGGTTGCGGGAACCATTGAACGCATTGAAAGAAATCAATGAAAGACTGGATTCCGTCGAATTGCTGGTGGATGAAATTATTCTTAGAAACAACATCAAGGAATATCTCAAGCAGGTTTATGATCTTGAGAGGCTGGCCGGCAGGATTTCCTTCGGCAATGCCAACGCCAGGGACCTGATCGCTTTGAGAAACTCCATCTACGGACTGCCGGATATCAAGCTTGAATTATGCGGGGTGGGGGACGTTTTATTGGAGCGTCTGGCTGAGGATATCCATACCTTGGAGGATATTTATCTGCTGATAGATAAAGCCGTTGAAGAAGACAGCCCGCTTACATTAAGAGAAGGCGGGTTGATCAAAGCGGGTTTTTCTGACGAACTGGATTCTTTGAAGGCGTCTATTAAAGACGGGCAGCAATGGATCGCCTCCCTGGAAGGCATCGAAAGAGAGCGGACGGGGATCAAGAACCTCAAAGTCGGATTCAATAAAGTATTCGGCTATTATCTTGAGGTCACGAAATCCTATTATGATCAGATCCCGGAGGATTATATCCGAAAGCAAACTCTGGTCAATTGCGAGCGCTTCATAACACCGCAGTTGAAAGAAATGGAATCCATCGTTCTCGGCGCGGAAGCAAAGATCAACGAACTGGAATACAAACTGTTCACCGAAATAAGGACCTTTATTCAGGGCTATATTCCCGATATTCAAAAAACGGCGGAAGCGATCGCCTCTATCGACGCGCTTTGCTCCTACGCGCAGGTGTCAAGCCAGATGAACTATGTAAAACCGGCGGTTCATGAGGGTTCGCTGATCAAGATCAAGAAAGGCCGGCACCCGGTCATAGAAAGAACCATTAAAAATGGCATATTTGTTGCGAATGACACCTTTATTGAAGATCAAGAAGCAACGCTGCTTTTGATAACCGGGCCGAACATGAGCGGGAAATCCACCTATATGAGGCAGACGGCCCTCATCGTTTTAATGGCACAGGCAGGTTGCTTCGTTCCATGCGACAGTGCGGAGATCGGCATCTGCGACAGGATATTTACCAGGATCGGAGCTAATGACAACCTGTCCCAGGGGCAAAGCACGTTTTATGTGGAGATGAGCGAGCTGGCATATATACTCAACAATGCGACAAATAAAAGTCTGATCATCCTCGACGAGATCGGCAGGGGGACCAGTACATACGACGGGCTTTCCATTGCTTGGGCGGCGGCTGAATATCTGCTTTCAGACAAACTGAGAGCCAGAACCATGTTTGCCACTCATTATCATGAAATGACCGCATTGGAAGGCAAGTTGAAAGGATTTAAGAACCTGACCGTCGATGTTAAGGATGATAACGGGACCGTGGTATTCTTGCACACCATTGTGAATGGCAGCGCCAGCAGGAGTTACGGGATCCATGTGGCAAAATTGGCCGGCGTACCGGAAGACCTGCTGACCGCGGCGGATATAAAGTTAAAGGAATTGGAAAAAAATAAAATGTAAGGACAGAAGTCTATTGCAGGAGCAGGTGTTATGATTAGGATTTTGGACAAAAACGTTTCAGATAAAATCGCAGCTGGAGAAGTGGTTGAGCGTCCGCTGAGCATAGTGAAGGAATTGATCGAGAATTCCATAGATGCCGGCGCCGATTCTATTGTGGTGGAAATCAGGCAAGGCGGCAAACACTATATCAGGGTCAGCGACAACGGGTCCGGTATCGACCCTTTTGAGCTTGAATTAGCCTTCACCAGACATGCTACAAGCAAAATTACGCAGGCCGAAGATCTTGAATCCATTGCTACTCTAGGTTTCAGGGGCGAGGCTTTATCCAGCATCGTAGCGGTATCCCGCACAGAAGTCATAACGAAAACCAGGGATTCTGTCTCCGGAGCAAGAGTCGTTATTGAAGGCTCTGTCATCAAGAATATTGAGGCGGCTGGATGTCCCGATGGAACGACGATCGTGGTGACGGACTTGTTTTACAATACACCCGCCAGACAGCGGTTTATGAAATCCGATAGTGCCGAAAGCACGCCGATCATTGAATTTGTATCTCATCTGGCTTTGGCCTATGGAGATATCAAGTTCAGGATGATCAACAACGATCAAATCGTCTTTTCAACGGACGGGAAGGGCAAAAGACTAAACACCATTGCAGTAGTGTATGGCAAGGAGATTTCCGAAAATCTGCTGCCCGTTTCTTTCCAGGAAAACGATATGAAGTTGGATGGGTATGTTTCTTCCCTGCAAATCAGCAAGCCGACACGCCGGAATCAGGTTTATTTTGTAAACGGAAGGATCGTTGAGAATAGACTGATGCAGGAAGCCGTCAACCGCGCCTATGAAGACAAGCTGCTGACAGGGAGATTTCCGGCCGTTTATCTGTTTCTCAACGTGGATCCACAGGAACTCGACGTCAATATCCATCCCAATAAGCTGCAGGTCAAGTTTCGGGATGAGAAGATCGTGTCGGATTTTGTCGAGAGAGCCATACAAAGTGCCCTTAGAACGATAGAGGCTTCTCCTAAAGCCGTACCAGGTGTCAATTGGAAAGCGCGATTCCAGGAAACCACAGAATCCTCAGCCGGCGCGATTCAGGAAGAACAAACAAACATTAAGGATTTTCTGGCTAAAGCCAGAGAACTGGCCAATAGAGTTGAAGCGATCGATTTGATCAAGGAACCGGAAGCAGACCATGTTGAAATCTATAGACGCCCGATTAAGGAAAAAGCGTCAAAGCCGAATGGGGCCGATATATGGGATTTGGAAATCATCGATACAGTTTTTGGCACCTATATTCTGACCAGGCATGATGATTGCATGTACATCATTGATCAGCATGCTGCCCATGAAAGAGTCTTTTATGAAGCGTTTATGAAGCATTATGAAGCCGATGCCGGTGTGACACAGCCGGTTCTTGCACCGATGCTGATCGATCGTCCGAGAACTTTGGCAGACCTTACGGACATCATCAAATCGGAGCTTCTGAAAATGGGATTTACTGTTGAAGAATTCGGCAGCCAGAGCTTTATTGTCAAAACCATCCCATTGTTCATGGAATTAGACGAAGGCGAGCATTTCGTCAAAGATTATCTGGCCTCCATCACACCGGACATGGACTATAAAGACACGAACCGAAGAAAGACGATCATGAGCAGAGCCTGCAAGAACGCCGTAAAAGCGAGAGACAGCATTACCTTTGAAGAAGCAAAGGCGCTGCTTCAGGATCTTGCGAAATGCGACAATCCATACACTTGCCCTCACGGCAGGCCGACTTTAGTCAAATTGTCCCTCTATGATATCGAGCGTATGTTTAAGAGAATATAAGACAGATGAAACGAATTGTTGTAATATGCGGGCCTACCGCAGTAGGCAAGACGGAATACGCGATCAAGATCACGGAACGTCTTGACGGAGAGATCGTATCTGCAGATTCGATGCAGTTGTATAAATTTATGAATATCGGCTCGGCAAAACCGACAGCAGAGGAACTGCTGCAAGTGAGGCATCATCTCGTGGACGAAATCGATCCGCGCGAACCCTTTTCCGTTGCGATGTATCAGGAGAGGGCAAAAGCCGCTATCCGCGAGATTTTTGAAAAAGGAAAAACCCCTGTCATCTCAGGCGGTACCGGACTTTATATCAATTCACTGATATATAAAATGGATTTTACAGCTCCGCCCGGGGATGTGGCTTATAGAAAAGAATTAGAGGCTCTGGCTGAAAAGGAGGGCCGGGAAGCGGTCCATCGCATCCTCAGTCAAAAATCGCCTGAAATGGCCGCCAGAATACACCCTAATAATTTGAAAAAAGTCATTCGGGCACTGGAAGTGATCAAACAATCAGGCAAAAGCATAAAACCTTTTGAAGAAAGCTTTGTGCCGGTAGATGAATATAACGTTGCATTGATCGGATTGATTCGGTCCAGAGAAGAACTTTATAGCAGAATCAACGCCCGGGTGGATTTATTTATGGAAAGGGGCCTCCTTGAAGAAGTAAAACATCTGCTGGAATTCGGCCTGACAGAGGCGGATATTTCCATGAAAGGAATTGGCTATAAAGAACTGATGCAATACTTGAAAGGTGAATTTTCTTTGGAAGAGGCCATTTCACTGATCAAGCAGAATACACGGAATTTGGCGAAACGACAGGTGACATGGCTGAAAAGATATAAGAATATCAAATGGTTCGATTTATCGGAAGGCTATGACCCTTTGGAGGAAATACTGGAATGGCTGAAAAAGAACTGAGGATCCACAACAAAAGCGATAAACCTGACAATATAATCATGAAAGAAAATGAGATACTGGAGCTTTGCAGTGAGATCGAAGGGCAACTTCCGAAATTCCTTAGAGGCTACTTTGCATATTTAAAAGGGAATGTGCTGCCAATGACCCGGCTGGCCTATCTTAGAGATGTTAAATTCTTTTTCCTTTATCTGATTTCCGAAACAGAGCTGACGGCGGCAGTCTTGCCGGCAGAAATCAAGCTGGCCGAATTAGACCAGGTCAAAGCGGTCGATGTGAACATTTTCATAGACTACTGCAGACGATATAAAGTCGAAAATCAGAGAAGCATTACGATCTATGAGAATTCCAATAAAAGTCTTGCCAGAAAAAAGTCAAGTATTTCAGTATTATTCAAGTGCCTTTACAGAGATGAACTAATATCCAGGAATATAACAGACGGTCTTGATCCCATACGGGTGCCGAAACCCGGAGAACGAGAAATCAAAGCGCTTCAGGATGATGAGGTGATGATCATGCTGGATGTTGTTTCGAACGGTACGGGCCTTACTAAAAAGGAACATGAATTTTGGCAAAAAACAAAACGCAGAGATAAAGCCATACTGATTTTGTTCTTAACCTATGGACTAAGATTGTCCGAGCTGCAGCAGCTGAACGTATCCTCTTTTAATTTCAACCGGGGAGAATTTAAAATATATCGGAAGCGCGGCAAGGAATCCATAATGCCCTTGAATGAATCGGTCATCATGGTTCTACAGGATTATTTGAACCTTGAGCGTATTGAAGAATCACAAATCGCATCGGATGGCAAGGATGCATTGTTCATATCCTTGCAGGGCAATCGGATGACGGAAAGACAAATTCGTGAGCTGGTTAAAAAATATACCTCCTATGGATTAAAAACGAGCCATAGGACCGGATACAGCCCTCATAAGCTGAGGGCAACGGCTGCAACAAGCCTTATTGGAAGAGGGAACAGCATCTTCGATGTCCAGGCCCTCCTGGATCATGAACAGGTGACTACGACCCAGCTTTATGCGGCTCACAAGCTCAACACAAAGAGGGAGCTGGTAAAAAGCATGGAATGGGAACTGGAACGCAAAGAAGGAAATAACAAACAGGAAAACGATTAACCGGAGAAAACCATGAATTCATTAACAGATCAATATTTACAGCAAAAGTTCAACATTTCTGAAGAAATCCTGAAGCTGATCCACGATGCAGAAGAAATGATCAAGCCGGAGTTTGAAAAGCTGGATGATATCACCGCCTACAACCAATACAAAGTGCTGGACGCCTTTCAGAGAAATGAAATCAGCGATGTGCATTTCAGATGGACCACGGGGTATGGCTATGATGATCCCGGAAGAGAAGCCATTGAGCGTGTTTACGCTACTATTTTCAATACGGACAGCTCTCTGGTGCGTCCGATCATCGTGAATGGCACCCACGCGCTGACATTGACGCTGGCTGGCATATTAAGACCCGGTGATGAGCTCATTTATTGTACCGGTGCGCCTTATGACACATTGGAAGAGGTCATCGGTTTGCGGGGCCATGGAAAGGGCTCATTGAAGGATTTCGGGATCACGTACAAGCAGATCGAACTCAGAGCAGACGGGACCATCGATCTCGAACGCGTTAAGGAGGCTATCGGACCAAAAACCAGGATGTGTACGGTCCAGAGGGCTACCGGATACGGCTGGAGAAAAGCCATCACGATCGAGGAGATCGAAGCCTGGGCTGAATTCATGAAACGTCTGGATCCTAATATCGTACTGATGGCAGATAATTGCTATGGTGAATTTTTGGGCGTAAAAGAACCGACGGACGTCGGTGTAGATGTAGCCGCAGGCTCTCTGATCAAGAATCCAGGCGGCGGGCTGGCTCTAACCGGTGGATATATCGTGGGCCGCAAAGATTTGATTGAAAGTATTTCCTATCGGATGACTTCTCCAGGCATTGGCGGAGAGTGTGGTCTGACTTTTGGTCAAACCAGGACCATGCTTCAAGGCTTGTTTATGGCACCCAAAGTCGTTAATGGCGCAGTCAAGGGCGCTATTTTATGCGGTCAAGCCTTCAAGATGCTCGGATATGAAGTCTGTCCGGCCCCAGGGGATGAACGCAGCGATATTATCCAGGCTGTAAAACTGAATTCTCCGGAAGCGGTGATCGCTTTCTGCGAAGGGATCCAGGCTGCCGCGCCGATCGATGCGCATGTTAAACCAGTGCCTTGGGATATGCCGGGCTATGAAGACAAGGTGATCATGGCTGCCGGTGCGTTCATTCAGGGATCATCCATAGAACTGTCTGCGGATGCGCCTATAAGAGCTCCTTATAATGTTTATTTTCAAGGAGGGCTTACTTATGAGCATTCCAGATTCGGCGTTATTAAAGCGCTTCAAACACTGAAGAATAAAGGATTTATTTAATATAATGGGGAATTATGAATATAAGGCGGTTAAAGTGACCCGCTTAAGAAAAGCTTTATCTGTGATAAAACTTTTGCTGCTGGTTATTATTATCGCTGGGATCCCAGCATATATTATCATGCTGAACCCGGAGCTGATCGAGCAGATCAACACCCTTGAGGAAGCAGAAGCTTTTCTCAGGAGCTTCATGACGGGTGACGATTATACGACGATCTACTTGATATATTTCGGCGTCCAGATCATCCAGATCATCATTTGCATCATACCGGGTCAGTTTATGAACATGGCGGCCGGATGGCTTTTGGGATTTCCTGCAGCATTTTTGCTTTCGCTGGCCGGAGCTGCTGTCGGAACGGTCTTCACTTATTATGTATCAAAGCTATTAGGCCAAAGCGCAATAAGGGTCTTGATGGAACCGGAAAACTTCAACAGATTTCTCAATCGCCTCAATAGCGAACGGGCTTATATTGCTGTTCTAATTCTTTATTTTATTCCAGGCCTGCCTAAAGACTTTTTAGGCTACATTGCCGGCGTCTCAAATATGAAGTTTTTACCGTTTCTTGTACTATCACTGATCGGACGAACCCCTTCCTTGACTGCCAGCATCATGACGGGCAGTATGCTGCACAAAGGGATCTACACAGGGGTCATCATCCTTGCGGCTTTGATGGTATTTTTGATCATTCTAGGATTCGTCTACCGGGCCAGATTGATGCATTTCATCGATAATGGCTATGTAAAATATGTTAAGAAAGACAGCAAAGTCTCTAAATTGAACTAGACTCTGAGGAGTTGGGATGAAATATGATATTAGAAGGTTGTAATAGATTAATATCTCCAGGTACATCAAGCGTTAGGGGCCGCCTTTGGACGGCTCTTTTTTTATGGAAATAATTGTTGACAAAGAACATATATTCGCTTAATATAAAATAAACGAACATATGTTTCAATAGGGAAGAGAGCGGACATTTTGGGAGGTGTTCTTAATGAAAAAAAGCAAGATATATCGGATCAAGTCTCAATTCAGGTTCACCGTGTTTGTTTTCATATGTATGTTTAGTGTTGTTGTATTAACAAATACATTTTTAGGATTCAATGAAGCGTCCGGGCTGACTCGGGATGTTTATGCAGAAATCGAAATCGAATATGGAGATACGATTTGGGAAATCGCATCCGCTTATAATAATAGCGATCTTGATATTCGCCGGGTCGTATATGAAATATGTGAAATCAATAAAATCACAGCCGATCAATTGCATCCGGGCATGGTTATTCAGGTCCCGATGACGCTTTGATGCATATGTTGACGCCGGTTTAAATCAGACGAAATTTGACAGGTATCAAGTATCGAGCCATATCAAACAAATCGCTTAAAACTCAAAATAACGCCTCAATTTTGTGATGTTGTTACTGAGCTGAACCGCCAATAGGTGTATATTATAATCGTATCAACTCTAAACCCGAAAAAGTAGTAAAGGAGTGTGAGACGATGAGTTTTAGAATTCTGATTGGCATATCGCTTGGAGGCGCTTTGGGTTTTGCATATTATAAAATAGTGGGTTGTCCATCCGGAACTTGTCCGATAACATCAAATCCATTTGTATCAACGATATGGGGAGCAGTCATTGGATTGCTTATAAGCATGGACAAACCAAAAGCGGACAAAAAGATCGACGAAACGAACAATAATTGATACTCAACGATACTCAGACTAAGATGCTATTATCTATTCCCAAAATTATGATTTTAGGAATAGTTACCAATCACTTTAACAAACCTTCCGAATGTATTTCGGAATTAAGAATAACAATCTTGCTGTTACCGTAGTAGAATCCCCTATTCAGTTGCTTATTTATAAACCTTTTCTATTTAGATGTCAATAAAAATATTTATACGTCTAATGAAATACAAAAATAGCCTGTCATTTTCCCAGGCTATTTTTTAATTAATGCTAAACCAACCAAGCCTATCGCTATTGCCCACCAGTACTTTTTAACCGTCTCTGTCAGCTGGTCCACATCCACCACGGGCGACGTGGATCCGCCTGAGCTGCTGACATACTTCATCGGATCTACGGCCTTTCCATCCTGCTTTATTTCAAAATGCAAATGAGCACCGGTAGATGTGCCTGTATTTCCGCTGTTAGCGATTTTTTGCCCAGCCGTGACACTTTGCCCAAGCTTAGCCACAAATCCGCTTAGGTGCTGATATATGGAAGTCAATCCATTGCCTGAATCGACCTCTACATAGTAACCCCTTGATTTATTGTATCCCAGATCAGAAACCTTGCCGGAGAACGCAGACAAAACACCTGTTCCGGATGGCACAGCTATATCAATCCCTTGATGGTTTGTTGTCGCTCCTGGTATCAAAGTATTCCTGGCTCCGAATAATGATGTTATCTTATATTCTCCGGCCACAGGGAAAACATAATTGATCATTTTGATAACCCTTCGTTTTGACTGCACACTTTGAAAAATGTTTCCATGGCCACAGTGAACTTTGACAGCGTGTTTTCCAACTGCTTAGTCACTACCATGTCTTTATACATAAAATATGCCGATACAGCACCCAGGGCGCCGTAACCGGCTACGCTCTGAATAGCATTCAATGTGATATCTTCCATTGCTTCCCCCTTTTACCTTGTCCGCTTGTCCTCAAAATATTGTGTAGGCCAGTATGATAAATGCACCCATGAGTTATAGATAATTACGCTGCCATGTTCTCCAGCTGCTCTACAGATCTCATACCATTTCAGTTTGATGTTGGTTATATACATATTCCTTCGGGCCGGATCCATCCGGAAATAGTCAGCCGGCAGCAGAAAATCCGCCGCCAGGCCTTTCAGGTGATAGCTGTTTGTTACGCCTCCAACCTCTTTGTTGAAAGCAGCAGTCCTATAACCTGATGTAATATTCATAGGTCTATTATACCATTTCCGGAAAATCTCTAAGGAGTTCCAAAACTTGACTGACTGAGCATTTATAATAATGGCATTGCCATCCATTGAATTGGCAAATTCACGGAGCTTAAAATGTTCCGTGATTTGATCATCCACGATATTGAATATCATGGTTTAGCCTTTCGCACTTACCAGGCGGCCAAGCTTGATTGACTTGCCGGCTGTCAGAAGCAAAAGCACCGATGCACCCAACAGTATTGGATTCGACACCAGCAAGCCTATTGCATATTTAATATATGTTCCAACAGCATTGAACGTACTTGCTGTTGTGTTTACTATACTATCCATTCCCCTTTTCCCCCTTTGAAACTATTGTTTTTTTCCATCTGTAAATCTATCATTATATAAATCTGCAATATCTTCCGTTAAATAATCAACCTTGTTTTCAAGTTTACGCAACATGGCATAATTTTTTATAGTCAATATAAAAATAACTAATATTGCAAAACCAGCAATAGATCCAAACACAGACGCATTCATTAAAAATTCTTCCATATCATAGGTTAATTGGTCTACCCTCTCAACCCATTGTGCTAAATCTTCCAACATAGAAAAAACCTCGCTTTCGTTTTTTCTATATTTTAACACATTACAAGCGTTTAACCAATATGATCAACGCAATACCGCCAACAATCGACAGCTGCCAATTCTTATAGATCCAAGTGAAAATCTTCGTTGAATCAATGATAGTATTAGCCGCTGTTGATGCCGTATCAACAACAGCTCCAAACATATTGCTTGCTTGATTAGTTCCGCTTTTTAATTCATTTTCAATTCGCTTTCGCTGATTAAACCATTCTTGTGTTTCACCAAGCCAAGTCAATGCATGAATCAGTGCATCTCCAGTATATCCTCGCCGTTTAGCTTCTTTATACGTATCATACATACTATCACCTACCCTTTGGAGATCCACCAACAAACCTATCAAGGACAGCCAGGCCGACAAGGCCCACAATGATATAGCCGGCAATCGTAGATCCTGAAACTCCGGATCCGGATGCAGCTGCGTAGTCGGAAGGATTATATTCCGGAGTAGTAAAGCTGTCATAATTCCATGAAGTATCGATCACTTCACGCTGATCGGCGGCAACAGGCACTACTGGAGAGCTGTTTTTATTCGTTCCGATGTTCACATTCAGGTCCTTATAAATACCTTTAAGCACTTCATAACTGCCGGTCTTGCCTGTCGATGTTGGCAGCGGCGAAAGAAACTTGCTTGTTCCATCTTCCTGTTTCACATATAAACCGCCGCCGGTTATAACAGTATCTCCTGGCTTTGCATTACTTGTTCCATCTTTGTTGGCTATTAAAAATGCCATACCCCTAACCCCCTTTTGGATGAGCTATTTCCTTCTTACTTCATCAAGCAGTTTAATATCAGCTCCAAGCTCTCCAAAGTCGATCACTCCGCCGCCCTGGTAGACTTCTGCAAAATTTCCTTCACAGACGTATCTGTAATTTGTCAGAAGCATATCAAAAGCTACACCCATGTCAACATTGTTGGTATTGCTGATCCCTTCAATGTTCTTCTTGTATTTCAGCTCCATCATTTCTTTTCTTGCTTTAAAAATATCATTTAGTGCCATAATAAATACCCCTTTCTTTTTACAGGCCGCTTGCAGAGAATGCCCCCTCGCTAATAATATCAACCAGGTCATATGATACAGTTGATCCAGCTTCAAACAGAATTTTCTTGCCGCCTGAACTAACACATTTAACAACAATCTGAACACTATCCCCAAACTTAACCGGAATATCAAAAGTTTTGGCCGTATGTGTAGTACCTAAGGCAAAATCAGCTCCCAGCGGAAACACCGCTGCAGCTCCGTTTATGGCATAACCGATATTGACAGTATTTGAGCTTTCACAGTACGCAACACAGCTAAATTTAACAACTCCATCACAAAACGATTTAACCCCTATGCCCATGCTGTAAACAGTACTCATGGTGGTACAGATAACGTCTTTGATTGCCGCATTTAAAGTATATGATTTGTCTGTAATGCCAGATTTAACATTAATGCTGGATAAACCCTGGCTAATTCCGGCACTGATTTCTCCCAGCTTTGTTGTATGCACACCCAAGGCTGTTATCTGAGTATCAAGCTTTGTAGCCATTGCATCGATCTGCGTTTTCAGTGCTTCGATCATCGTTCCTAAATATATTTTTTTACCCATATCGACACCTACCCTATTACATTCTTCGGAGCTATATAGCTGTCATACTGCACAATGATGTCAACCATGATCTGAGCATCGTCCGCAAGCGGATCCGCTTCTGTATTGTTATAGGCTACCTTCAAAATAGAATGATTCTCTATTTCCTGATAGCATGGCAGCTTGTAGACAACATCATCACCGGAAATATAACTGTTACCGCCGTCAGCATAGACTAAAAGCTCCTGGATGATCTCACCCGGAAGCTCAACATAAGGACGGAGCTGAAGCTTTCCGCCGTCACCGGCAGGAATAACAATATTGACTTGCGTTATATAACCATGAGCTGTAAGCTCCTTAGTCAACACTCCGGAAACACCGGAAGCAGCGGATGATCTGAAGATATAAGGATAGGCGATATTTTCAAACCGTTCAAAATCCTTGTTCATTTTATCCCCCTTTTGAAAAAAGCCGGCGGCATATTAAACCGCCGGCTGTCTCTCACTCTTAAACCATCTGCTTTGAGATGTCGATTTCTACTGAGCTGTCTGCTCTCGTTACGGTCTGAGCAGCTCCTGCAGTATTCTTGACAAGGAATTTGTATACCTTGTCTTTGCTGAGCATGATGCCGTTGTATGGATTCGGCAATCTCTCAGTTCTGTTGGATGCTCCAATCCTTGTAGTTGCGAGATCGTAATCGATCAGCACCGGACGGCCGCCAAGCGGCAGATCATTGGAGCTGGTAATCATGATTCTGAACTGACCAACGATGTCAGCTGGGCCAGCTGCCTGGAGATCAACAAAAAGTCTGCCGGATGCAGCATCCTGATTTACGGCATCGCCAAAACCAAGACCGATCAGCTGATCAGCTGGAACAGTGACCTTTCCGATCTCTTTCCATTCATCCTTGATGAGCAGGACGGAAGCTGCCCCTATAATGTCATTCACTCCCCAGTTTCCCCTGTAAACTGCGTTTTTATTGTATGTTCCCATTCCTGTTTTCCCCCTTAAAATACTATAGTGCCATCAGCGACAAAGGCCGAGGCTGTTGCATTCTGCATCTGTGTCGGAGTGATGTTCCCAGGGATATATTTATCCGCTGCGGAAAGCACTTTAGATCCAACTGCAAATACAGCACCGATCATGACTACCCATCCAATTCTTTGAAACCAGTCTGTAGGACTTAACAGATTCCCACCAGTAGCGGTAATTGGATTTGTAGTATCCAATAATTTCTTTGCCATTTTCATTTCCCCCTTTTGAAAATTAGAACTAAATAATTAAAATTACCATATCATACCGTCTTCAAGACGTGTCAAGCATTTTTTTCCAATATTTTCTGAAAAATAAAAAAGGCCCGAAGGCCTATCTTATTGAACAAAGCATATCATTCCATATTTCTATGGCCATATCCAGGCTGTCTGCCTTAAACTTAAGAATATCACCGCAATTTTCACACTCCACTCGATACCATCTATTTTCATCGTAATGCACATAGCATCTACCACGACATATTCCGTGTCGTTTTGTTTGTTCTCCGTAACTTGTTATTTTTCCTCTGCTCGGCATTTTATCATAATCCATTATTTATAACTCCTTTGCTTGTATTGTTCATTAAGTGCCATTGCAATATTTACTAATAATTGCTGTGTTTGTAAAGATTCTTCATGCATCTGCTTGATTTCCTCTCTCAGCTCCTGGCATTCTCTGTGATGTTTCAGCTGCTCATCCTCTATCTCTGCATCATGGCCGAATACGTCAAGATATCCAGCGGATCCTAATAAACGATACTCAACATATTTGACAGCTCTCTCAATACTTCTTTCTCTCTGCATCTTGATAAGCGCATCAATAAAGGCTTTTGTCGGATAGCGAAAAATTGTCCTGGCTAAATTCAGCTTTTCAATGACGGAGCTGTGCAGCTCCTTTGTCCTGTAGTCTTTTGTTTCATCCGCCGGCCTGGTGCATAGCTTATGATCAGCTGAATAGAAAAACTCAATATTGGCCATCGTTTCAACTGTTTTGTATGGCTCAGCTCTCAGATCCATGTGTGGCAGTTTGATAGATTTCATTATGCAGCTCTCCTTCCTTCGAGTTTCATCCCATCATAGTATACATAACTGTATTGCCCGTTTTTGGTCCAAAGACTTTGGCACTCATTAAAATCAAGGCCCTTGTTTTTGATATATTGATTTTCAGCCGGAGACAGATAGAATAAATATTGCTCCGTTGCCTGGGTATATAAAGTTTTATCGCATAGTGCCGGCCGCTGGGTGATGAACACAGCACGGATCCCTCTTGACAGTCCTCTTGTCGCCACCTGTATTGCAGCGGTCTTTCCGTTTCCTTCCAGCGTGTGACATTCATCCATCGCAACATAGACCGGATGCTTTTCCGAAAATCCGGACACCATCAGCTGATCCAGGATATATCCAATGATCCGGTTGATCATGATAAGCCGCATATCCGGCGGAAATCTCAGATCCACTTTTTCACCGGCTTTCAAAACTTCAAGCAGCTGCGTAAAGTCTATATTGTCCACCATCACTTTCATGAAGCCTGGAAGCTTTTCATCCTGGATATTGAAAAACAATACCGGAGCTTTCAGCTGCCGAAGTGCTTTGCCGGCAAAATAGGTTTTTCCGCTGCGTGTCTGTCCGCATATGAAAATATGGCCGTTATTCTGGGATAGTAACTGATTCATGTTTATTGATCTCTTTCTTTCTTCCTTCCTGGTAAACTTCTATTGCTCCGAGCGTGATATCTATGATTGCATAATCGAGATTACCGGCAATGCCAGTAAATCCTCTGATCATCCTTGCGGATCCTGAGCTGCCATGGAGATTAAGCGGATGGTCGATATAGTTCTCGATCGGACCAGGGCCCGTCGGACTAAGCAATACCGAAAAATCAGGCATCATGTCGCTGATCCGTGTCTTCGGAGCTGCCGGCTCAGAAAAATCCGCCGGCGAAATTTCTTCATCAATCATCTGTTCCATATTTTCAGCCTGGACTGCTTCGCCTAATATACTCATTTATAACCATCCTTCCTCTTTCACTTCTTCCAGTGTGTATGCTATCATCGTGTCCGGATCTATATACCGGTATCCTTCGTTATAGGCATCAAGCTCTATCTGTTTGCTTTTATTCAGAAGCCTTAAATTAATTGGCCTTAATTCAATGAGCGGAAGCTCCTTCTTTTTCTTTTTTCTGATTTCAAGATATTCCTTTTTCGGTTTTCTTTTATATCCTGTCGTCACCTTTTCAAGATCACAGTCGACCTCTTTGTATTCTTTTTGATGATTGTTCATCATATGGCCATGCATGATCCTGCCATCGTCTATTGTTTCATGGCCACAGAAATTACATTTGATCGTCAATTTTTCCACCGCCTTTCAAAGCTTTATAGTCTTTGCCGGCTTGCAGTATTATCCTTACAAGCTTTGCATAAAAAGCGTCCATTCGTTGATTCTGAAACCGGATCAGTATTTTCCCTTTGATGAATTCCAAAAGGACGTTGACCAGGATCCACGCTGCACAGAAAATTCCGAACAGCATAATGATGTCAGAGATTCCTAATGTCATTTTTGATTTTTTCCTTTCTGCTTATTTGCTTTTACCAGGGGGAAGGATTTCCCCCTCTCCCCCTACGCTGCCGCCGGAAAGCTTCGCATTTCCGTTGCCCAGCTTTTTGGAAGGACGAAACTTGCCGCTTTAGATCCTGAGGTTTTTCGAGAGTCCGCTCCCTGAATTAACAGAGAGCAACAACTTCCGCCTTGAGTCCTTCAGTCCTCCGCTTCGTCTCCACCTGCAAAGCCTCGTTTGAATCACTGCCCCCAACGTCTTTAACGGCTTTACACTCCTTCAGTGCATCCTACCAAGCTAATTTATATACCGGATAGCTAAAACCGGTTGACGGCCGCCGCCTGGATGGAAAGGCACTGGCAGCCGGCAGGATTTTATGCGTTGGCACCTGCGGACCCATCGTTTTTTTATAGCTAAAACGAATGCACAGAAAAAGCTGAAATGCCTGGAAAAACCGAGGCTATAAAATCGTTTCTAAGCGACTTTTTTAAACTGCTTCGATACTTGATACCTGTTGAAATTCCAACATTTTAGTCACTAAATCGACTAAGCAGTTTATTGGCTTTTTCTGATAGCTCTTTATAGGTTTCTTTTAGTTTTTCGTCCTTGATTTCTTCATCTTCAGACCATCCTTCCAACATGGCCGCCATCTTCCTGATCAGGTAATCGGCCAGCTGTCTTTCTGAGTTATTCATCACACACACGAAGACAGCTTCGTCCGGATCCTCGCCAGGATCCAGTGCGGAGATCTTCTTGTTCATCGTTGTGTTGATGTCCTCTGCTTCGTATGTAACACAGGCCATAAATTCCTTCTTGCTGGAGAAGATGCTGATGCCCTTCACATTGTCACCTAACGGGATCAGTCTTTCGTTCAGATTGTTTTGCAGATCATCCGGTGTGCTGGATGCCAGGATAATTGTTTGTGTGCAGTTGTTCATGAAATCCTCCTTAGTTAACTAAAATTAATTTGCCGTCAGCATCAATGGTGTAGATCGGATCATCAGGATATTTAACACTTTCCAACGTGTCATAACAGTACAAGCAATCATGGTAAGCCTGAAAATATGCATATCCTTCCCCTAATATGATTTCTTTCCTTTCATCAGCTCCCATGTGGTTTAATCTTGTAAAAGCAAAAACTTTGTACATTTCGCATCCTCCTTAGACAAAAAAATAAAAGTGCCATGATGATTTTTTTCATCATGACACTAATTTGCTCTTTAGAAGTTTTCTAAAAAACCGTACAAGAAACTAAGCATTTAAACTATTCTATTTTACAAGATTTCATTAAATTTATTGGAATTTGGCTATTCGTTGAAACATAAGGCTTTAAGACTTCACTTTACCTTATGATTTTAGGAATAGATACCAATGACCTTAATACAACCCTCTCATAACTTAGAATACTAATTTGCTGTTGTCATGATGAAATGCCCTATTCAGTTGCTTATTTATAAACCTTCTTCAATGAAATGTCAAATGCTTTCTTGAATACTTCTTCAAGAAAATATAAAATAGCCTGTATTTCCCCAGGCTATTTTTTAATTAATGCAATACCAACCAAGCCTATCGCTATGGCCCACCAGTACTTTTTAACCGTCTCTGTCAGCTGGTCCACATCCACCACGGGCGACGTGGATCCGCCTGAGCTGCTGACATACTTCATCGGATCTACGGCCTTTCCATCCTGCTTTATTTCAAAATGCAAATGAGCACCGGTAGATGTGCCTGTATTTCCGCTGTTAGCGATTTTTTGCCCAGCCGTGACACTTTGCCCAAGCTTAGCCACAAATCCGCTTAGGTGCTGATATATGGAAGTCAATCCATTGCCTGAATCGACCTCTACATAGTAACCCCTTGATTTATTGTATCCCAGATCAGAAACCTTGCCGGAGAACGCAGACAAAACACCTGTTCCGGATGGCACAGCTATATCAATCCCTTGATGGTTTGTTGTCGCTCCTGGTATCAAAGTATTCCTGGCTCCGAATAATGATGTTATCTTATATTCTCCGGCCACAGGGAAAACATAATTGATCATTTTGATAACCCTTCGTTTTGACTGCACACTTTGAAAAATGTTTCCATGGCCACAGTGAACTTTGACAGCGTGTTTTCCAACTGCTTAGTCACTACCATGTCTTTATACATAAAATATGCCGATACAGCACCCAGGGCGCCGTAACCGGCTACGCTCTGAATAGCATTCAATGTGATATCTTCCATTGCTTCCCCCTTTTACCTTGTCCGCTTGTCCTCAAAATATTGTGTAGGCCAGTATGATAAATGCACCCATGAGTTATAGATAATTACGCTGCCATGTTCTCCAGCTGCTCTACAGATCTCATACCATTTCAGTTTGATGTTGGTTATATACATATTCCTTCGGGCCGGATCCATCCGGAAATAGTCAGCCGGCAGCAGAAAATCCGCCGCCAGGCCTTTCAGGTGATAGCTGTTTGTTACGCCTCCAACCTCTTTGTTGAAAGCAGCAGTCCTATAACCTGATGTAATATTCATAGGTCTATTATACCATTTCCGGAAAATCTCTAAGGAGTTCCAAAACTTGACTGACTGAGCATTTATAATAATGGCATTGCCATCCATTGAATTGGCAAATTCACGGAGCTTAAAATGTTCCGTGATTTGATCATCCACGATATTGAATATCATGGTTTAGCCTTTCGCACTTACCAGGCGGCCAAGCTTGATTGACTTGCCGGCTGTCAGAAGCAAAAGCACCGATGCACCCAACAGTATTGGATTCGACACCAGCAAGCCTATTGCATATTTAATATATGTTCCAACAGCATTGAACGTACTTGCTGTTGTGTTTACTATACTATCCATTCCCCTTTTCCCCCTTTGAAACTATTGTTTTTTTCCATCTGTAAATCTATCATTATATAAATCTGCAATATCTTCCGTTAAATAATCAACCTTGTTTTCAAGTTTACGCAACATGGCATAATTTTTTATAGTCAATATAAAAATAACTAATATTGCAAAACCAGCAATAGATCCAAACACAGACGCATTCATTAAAAATTCTTCCATATCATAGGTTAATTGGTCTACCCTCTCAACCCATTGTGCTAAATCTTCCAACATAGAAAAAACCTCGCTTTCGTTTTTTCTATATTTTAACACATTACAAGCGTTTAACCAATATGATCAACGCAATACCGCCAACAATCGACAGCTGCCAATTCTTATAGATCCAAGTGAAAATCTTCGTTGAATCAATGATAGTATTAGCCGCTGTTGATGCCGTATCAACAACAGCTCCAAACATATTGCTTGCTTGATTAGTTCCGCTTTTTAATTCATTTTCAATTCGCTTTCGCTGATTAAACCATTCTTGTGTTTCACCAAGCCAAGTCAATGCATGAATCAGTGCATCTCCAGTATATCCTCGCCGTTTAGCTTCTTTATACGTATCATACATACTATCACCTACCCTTTGGAGATCCACCAACAAACCTATCAAGGACAGCCAGGCCGACAAGGCCCACAATGATATAGCCGGCAATCGTAGATCCTGAAACTCCGGATCCGGATGCAGCTGCGTAGTCGGAAGGATTATATTCCGGAGTAGTAAAGCTGTCATAATTCCATGAAGTATCGATCACTTCACGCTGATCGGCGGCAACAGGCACTACTGGAGAGCTGTTTTTATTCGTTCCGATGTTCACATTCAGGTCCTTATAAATACCTTTAAGCACTTCATAACTGCCGGTCTTGCCTGTCGATGTTGGCAGCGGCGAAAGAAACTTGCTTGTTCCATCTTCCTGTTTCACATATAAACCGCCGCCGGTTATAACAGTATCTCCTGGCTTTGCATTACTTGTTCCATCTTTGTTGGCTATTAAAAATGCCATACCCCTAACCCCCTTTTGGATGAGCTATTTCCTTCTTACTTCATCAAGCAGTTTAATATCAGCTCCAAGCTCTCCAAAGTCGATCACTCCGCCGCCCTGGTAGACTTCTGCAAAATTTCCTTCACAGACGTATCTGTAATTTGTCAGAAGCATATCAAAAGCTACACCCATGTCAACATTGTTGGTATTGCTGATCCCTTCAATGTTCTTCTTGTATTTCAGCTCCATCATTTCTTTTCTTGCTTTAAAAATATCATTTAGTGCCATAATAAATACCCCTTTCTTTTTACAGGCCGCTTGCAGAGAATGCCCCCTCGCTAATAATATCAACCAGGTCATATGATACAGTTGATCCAGCTTCAAACAGAATTTTCTTGCCGCCTGAACTAACACATTTAACAACAATCTGAACACTATCCCCAAACTTAACCGGAATATCAAAAGTTTTGGCCGTATGTGTAGTACCTAAGGCAAAATCAGCTCCCAGCGGAAACACCGCTGCAGCTCCGTTTATGGCATAACCGATATTGACAGTATTTGAGCTTTCACAGTACGCAACACAGCTAAATTTAACAACTCCATCACAAAACGATTTAACCCCTATGCCCATGCTGTAAACAGTACTCATGGTGGTACAGATAACGTCTTTGATTGCCGCATTTAAAGTATATGATTTGTCTGTAATGCCAGATTTAACATTAATGCTGGATAAACCCTGGCTAATTCCGGCACTGATTTCTCCCAGCTTTGTTGTATGCACACCCAAGGCTGTTATCTGAGTATCAAGCTTTGTAGCCATTGCATCGATCTGCGTTTTCAGTGCTTCGATCATCGTTCCTAAATATATTTTTTTACCCATATCGACACCTACCCTATTACATTCTTCGGAGCTATATAGCTGTCATACTGCACAATGATGTCAACCATGATCTGAGCATCGTCCGCAAGCGGATCCGCTTCTGTATTGTTATAGGCTACCTTCAAAATAGAATGATTCTCTATTTCCTGATAGCATGGCAGCTTGTAGACAACATCATCACCGGAAATATAACTGTTACCGCCGTCAGCATAGACTAAAAGCTCCTGGATGATCTCACCCGGAAGCTCAACATAAGGACGGAGCTGAAGCTTTCCGCCGTCACCGGCAGGAATAACAATATTGACTTGCGTTATATAACCATGAGCTGTAAGCTCCTTAGTCAACACTCCGGAAACACCGGAAGCAGCGGATGATCTGAAGATATAAGGATAGGCGATATTTTCAAACCGTTCAAAATCCTTGTTCATTTTATCCCCCTTTTGAAAAAAGCCGGCGGCATATTAAACCGCCGGCTGTCTCTCACTCTTAAACCATCTGCTTTGAGATGTCGATTTCTACCGAGCTGTCTGCTCTCGTTACGGTCTGAGCAGCTGCCGCAGTATTCTTGACAAGGAATTTGTATACCTTGTCTTTGCTGAGCATGATGCCGTTGTACGGATTCGGCAATCTCTCAGTTCTGTTGGAAGCTCCGATCCTCGTAGTTGCCAAATCGTAATCGATCAGCACCGGACGGCCGCCAAGCGGCAGATCATTGGAGCTGGTGATCATGATTCTGAACTGGCCGACGATGTCAGCCGGACCAGCTGCCTGGAGATCCACAAAAAGTCTGCCTGATGCTGCATCCTGATTTACTGCATCGCCAAAGCCAAGACCAATCAGCTGATCAGCTGGAACAGTGACCTTTCCGATCTCTTTCCATTCATCCTTGATGAGCAGGACAGAAGCAGCACCGATGATGTCATTCACTCCCCAGTTTCCCCTGTAAACTGCGTTTTTGTTGTATGTTCCCATTCTGTTTTCCCCCTTAAAATACTATAGTGCCGTCAGCGACAAAGGCTGAGGCTGTTGCATTCTGCATCTGTGTCGGAGTGATGTTTCCAGGGATATATTTATCCGCTGCGGAAAGCACTTTAGATCCAACTGCAAATACAGCTCCAATCATTACTACCCAGCCTATTCTCTGAAACCAGTCTGTAGGACTTAACAGATTGCCGCCAGTAGCAGTAATTGGATTTGTAGTATCCAATAATTTCTTTGCCATTTTCATTTCCCCCTTTTGAAAAGTTGAGCTATTTAATAAAATTACCATAACACACCTGTCATTAGAGCCGTCAAGTACTTTTTTCCAGTATTTTCTTAGACTTCTTAGACAAATGAAAAAAAATATAGGCCAAAAGGCCTATAAATTAGCGTTTAATAGTATATCTGCAAGTTTATCCATCTCTTTATCACCAAAACTGAAGATTATTTGTTTCCCTTTTCTGATTTCATCCGGCATCATTTTCAGGTAGACCAATACCGGTTTACAGTCTTCTATATTGCCTATCCAAAAGTCAACAGATCTAAAATCTCCTACAGGAACTATTTCAATATGCATTATTTATAACTCCTTTGCTTATCGAATTGAACATAGCATATCATTCCATATCTCTATGGCCATATCCAAGCTGTCTGCCTTAAACTTTAAAATATCACCGCAATTTTCACACTCAACCCTATACCATCTATTTTCATCGTAATGAATATAGCATCTTCCACGGCATATTCCATGTCTTTTTGTTTGTTCTCCGTAACTTGTAAATTTTCCACGGCTCGGCATTTCATCATAATTCATTACTTATAACTCCTTTGCTTCATCTGTTCGTTGAGTGCAACCGCTATATTGATTAACAGCTGTTGTGTCTGCTGTGATTCTTTGTGCATTTCCTTGACTTCTTCCCTCAGCTCCTGGCATTCATTGAAGTGCCGGGCCTGAAGATCTTCAATCTCTGAATCATGACCGAATACATCAAGATAGCTTGCGGATCCTAAGTATCGATATTCCACATATTTGACAGCTCGCTCAATACTTCTTTCTCTTTGCATCTTGATAAGTGCATCAATAAAAGCTTTTGAAGGATATCGATAAATCGCCCTGGCTAAATTCAGCTTTTCAATTACGGAGCTGTGCAGCTCCTTTGTCCTGTAGTCTTTCGTTTCATCCGCCGGCCTGGTGCATAACTTATGATCCGCTGAATAGAAGAATTCAATAGCACCCATCGTTTCAACGGTTTTGTATGGCTCGGCTCTCTGATCCATGTGCGGCAGCTTGATAGATTTCATTATGCAGCTCTCCTTCCTTCGAGTTTCATCCCATCATAGTATACATAACTGTATTGACCGTTTTTGGTCCAAAGGTTTTGGCATTCATTAAAATCAAGGCCCTTGTTTTTGATATATTGGTTTTCAGCCGGAGACAGATAGAACAGGTATTGCTCTGTTGCCTGTGTATACAATGTCTTGTCGCACAGTGCCGGCCGCTGGGTAATGAACACAGCACGGATCCCTCTTGACAGTCCTCTTGTCGCTACCTGTATTGCTGAAGTTTTACCGCCGCCTTCAAGTGTATGGCATTCATCCAGCGCAACATAGACCGGATGTTTTTCCGAAAAGCCGGACACCATCAGCTGATCCAGGATATATCCAATGATCCGGTTGATCATGCTAAGCCGCATATCCGGCGGAAATCTCAGATCCACTTTTTCACCGGCTTTCAAAACTTCAAGCAGCTGCGTGAAGTCTATATTGTCCACCATCACTTTCATGAAGCCTGGCAGACTTTCATCCTGGATATTGAAGAAAAGCACCGGCCTTTTCAGCTGCCTTAAAGCTCTTCCGGCAAAATAGGTTTTTCCGCTGCGTGTCTGTCCGCAAATGAAAATATGGCCGTTATTCTGGGATAGTAGCTGTTTCATTTGACACCCCTTTTTTCCTGTGTCCTTCCTGGTATACTTCGACAGCTCCGAGAGTGATGTCCACGATCGCATAATTCAGATCGCCGGCAATGCCTGTCAATCCTCTGATGATCCTGGCAACACCTTTGCTTTCGTTGATGTTAAAAGGATGATCGTAATAATCGGACACCGGCCCTGGTCCTGTCGGACTGAACAGCACAGAAAAATCAGGCATCATGTCGCTGATCCGTGACCTCGGAGCAGCAGCATTCACAAATTCTTCGCCGGCAATTTCCTCATCAATTATTTGTTCCATGTTTTCAGCCTGGACAGCTTCGCCTAATATACTCATTTATAACCATCCTTCCTCTTTCACTTCAGCAAGTGTGTATGCGATCATCGTATCCGGATCTATATAGCGATACCCCTCGTTATATGCATCAAGTTCTATTTTTTTGTTTTTATTCAGAAGCCTTAAATTGATCGGCCTTAATTCGATGAGCGGAAGCTCCTTTTCCGGTTTTTTCTTCACTTTTACGGCCGGAAAATCTTTGCGTTTGAAACCGGTTGTGAATTTTTCGATATCATAGTTTTCCGCTTTGTATTCATCACGATGTGCCATCATCAAATGGCCGTGCATTTTTCGGCCGTTTTCAGATTCATATCCGCACAAATTACATTTGATCGTCAATTTTTCCACCACCTTTCAAAGCTTTATAGTCTTTGCCGGCTTGCAAGATGATCCTTACAAGCTTTGCATAAAAAGCATCCATTCGTTGATTTTGAAACCGGATCAGTATCTTCCCTTTGATGAATTCCAAAAGGACGTTGACCAGGATCCACGCTGCACAGAAAATGCCGAACAGCATAATGATGTCAGAGATTCCTAATGTCATTTTTGCTATGCCTCCATGTTTTCTCTAAGCCATCTACAATTTATACATATCGGATTGATATTTAATTCGTCGTCTCTGTATCTGATGTCACATGCATATCCAGGGCAAATATCTGATCCTGACTTTTCGCCAAAATGACAATCGGGTTTCTTCTCATTCTTTTTTTTAAGTTTTAGTCCTGTAAAAGCATCATATTCGTATGGCATTTAATTATTCCTTTCTGATCTGCCAATGGTCCGTTTCCGGATCCATGGCAGATCACTTCTAATTTAATGGTTTGGGAGCACCCAAGCCCCTATGCTGCCGCCGGAAAGCTTCGCGTTTCCGTTGCCCAGCTTTTTGGAAGGACGAAACTTACCGCTTTAGATCTTGATGTTTTTCGAGAGTCCGCTCCCTGAATTAACAGAGAGCAACAACTTCCGCCTTGAGTCCCTTAGTCCTCCGCTTCGTCTCCACCTGCAAAACCTCGTTTGAATCACTGCCCCCAACGTCTTTATCGGTTTTACACTCCTTCAGTGCATCCTACCAAGCTAATTTATATACCGGATAGCAAAAACCGGTTGACGGCCGCCGCCTGGATGGATAGGCACTGGCAGCCGGTTGGATTTTACGCATTGGCACCAACGGACCCATAGTTTTTTTATAGCTAAAACTAATGCACAGAAAAAGCTGTAAACCCCTGAAAAATCGAGGCTCTATAATCGCTTCTAAGCGACTTTTTTAAACTGTCTTGATACTTAATACCTGTTGAAATTTCAACATTTAGTCACTAAATCGCAAGAGCAGTTTATTGGCTTTTTCTGATAGCTCCTTATAGGTTTCTTTTAGATTCACATCGACTATTTCTCCATCTTCCGACCATCCTTCCAGCATGGCCGCCATCTTCCTGATCAGATAATCGGCAAGCTGCCTTTCGGAATCATTCATGACGCAAACAAAGATTGTTTCATCCGGATCCGCTCCTGGATCCAGTGCTTCAATCTTCTTGTTCATCGTTGTGTTGATGTCCTCTGCTTCGTATGTTACACAGGCCATGAATTCCTTCTTGCTGGAGAAGATGCTGATGCCCTTCACATTGTCCCCTAATGGGATCAGTCTTTCATTCAGATTGTTTTGCAGATCATCCGGTGAGCTGGATGCCAGGATAAGTGTTTGTGTGCAGTTGTTCATGAAAATCCTCCTTAGACAAAAAAATAAAAGTACCGTAGTAGAAAAAGTATCTACTACGGTACTTTGTTGCTCTTTGGCTGTTTCCTTAAAAAACTGTGCAAGAAACTAAGCCTTCATGCTATTCTATTGTTCAAGATTTCATTAAATTTATTGGTTTTGGTCTAATCGTTGAATCACAAGGCTTTAAGACTTCACTTTACCTTATGATTTTAGGAATAGTTACCAATCACTTTAACAAACCTTCCGAATGTATTTCGGAATTAAGAATAACAATCTTGCTGTTACCGTAGTAGAATCCCCTATTCAGTTGCTTATTTATAAACCTTTTCTATTTAGATGTCAATAAAAATATTTATACGTCTAATGAAATACAAAAATAGCCTGTCATTTTCCCAGGCTATTTTTTAATTAATGCTAAACCAACCAAGCCTATCGCTATTGCCCACCAGTACTTTTTAACCGTCTCTGTCAGCTGGTCCACATCCACCACGGGCGACGTGGATCCGCCTGAGCTGCTGACATACTTCATCGGATCTACGGCCTTTCCATCCTGCTTTATTTCAAAAT
>Ga0302242_1000052_pt1 | contig 148525 bp, 141 predicted proteins | sample AAG_UR_Lys_MG_FD_193510 | JGI IMG/M metagenome (GOLD analysis project Ga0302242, IMG submission 193510) | Enriched activated sludge microbial communities from anaerobic digester in WTTP, New Holstein, Wisconsin, United States - AAG_UR_Lys | ecosystem: Engineered > Bioreactor > Anaerobic >...
GGATGTGCAATTTAACAACTTTTTGTTTTGTTTCATCCGTAATCTTTTGCATAATGAACTCCTTTTCTAATAGATATTATTTTAATCTATTAGATAGAAGTGTTACAAGTTCAATATACCATTACATCCTATAGCATAGGTCCATCCTGTCTTTAAGCGGCGATAGCGCATAGTCTCTCTGCACTCGTTTTGCTGCCCTGAAAGCCCTGTCCACATCTTCCTCGGATGCAACCGGAACAGTGCCTATCAGCTCTCCCGTAGCCGGATTCCTGACCTCAAACGTATTTCCGGAAGTCCCTTCTGTCCATTCCCCGTCAATATACATCTTATACTTCTTTGCCATAATTTCACCTCCATTATTTAGATTCAATTCTTCCGGGCAATTATCCAATAAATAAAAAAGCAATTGTCGTGCCAAGTCACATTGACCTGATAATGCTTCAAATCGACTGGATCGACTTGCTGTGAGCGTAAAAAAATTTGACGTAATAATGCGTGGACGCATAAGTGGAATCATAACAATGCAAATCTGCAATAACCGCTTTATGCCCTGCCATTTGGAACTGTCTCTTTTTCATCTGTTATTCGGCTGATAAATTTGCACTTTAGCAGAAATGTTCGACCATAAATGTTTCATTCAAGGAGTAAATCATCACTTGTGGTATGTCGCGCATTAGCCGTCAGACGGTAAACGCGAGCAGCGCGAGCGGATCCGAAGCCCCCGGCGGATTATCGGATCAGCAGTTTTATTGATATGGCATTTGCCGCAAATGTAGGCGCGCTCAGTTCATAGTGCATCTTGTAAATCCATCCGTGCGGATGTATAAAGAAGGTAAGGGACATTTCTTGTGAATAGAAAAAGGAGGTTTTAACAATGCCTGCTATCGTTCATTTTGACATCGCGACCGATGAGCCGGAAAGAGCCAGGAAATTTTATGAAACGCTGTTCGGGTGGAACTTCGCCTCTCCGCCAGGGATGGAGGATTTTTATCTCTTCGGGACAAAGGATCTGGAAGGAAAAGATGGCGTCGGCGGCGGGCTTGGCCGCCGGGGGGAACCGTCTCAGCGAATCACTGTTTATATCGGCGTGGAGGAAATTGATAAATACATGAAGGAAGTTGAGGCGAACGGAGGGAAACTCATTACAGCAAAAATGCCGGTGCCGGGATGGGGCTGGGCTGCGAACTGCCTTGATACGGAGGGGAACGCTTTCGGCTTGTGGCAGGACGATCCGGGTGCCGCCTGATCACACTGTAAAATTCTGCTTGTAAGGAGGCATCTCCTGCGGCATCAGCACCGCTTCGGCTTCGGCTTCGGCTTCGCTAAATTTTGATGAACTGCTGAAGCAGGCAGACCGCAGGATGTATGAGGCAAACAAGCAAAAAAAAGCGCTCCATCCGATGTATGAAGCGCCCCGTTGGCTTTCAGCCTGAGATCAGCCGCTGCGGTCAGATCCAGTATATCTGCGCGCCGAAAGGCACGAGGCTCAATTTTGCAAACTTGAAATGCTGCAGGCCAAAAGGGATACCAACAACGGTTATACAGAAGAGAATGCCGACGACCAGATGGGCGACCGCCAACTCCCAGCCGAAGAGAAAGAGCCAGATCAGATTCAGGATCAGGCCGCCCGCGCCGAAATGCCCGATATCCACATCCCGTCCGAAAGGCCACAAGACGAGGTTGGCGATCTTGAAGCATTGGACGCCAAAAGGGATACCTATGATCGTCACGCAGAGCAACAGTCCCGCAACGAACCATAAAACAGCGGCGATGACCCCGCCGAACAGAAACCAGATGACATTTCCGATAAAACTCATGATTGCCCTCCACTATATAACGTCAGAGAATTTGTCGATATCATCTTACCCAATCGGTCTTTTGATGTCAATAAGCGCGATCCTTCGACATGCGGCATTGCCGTTACGACATGGAAAGACCCGCAGATCTTATATATTCTGCGGGTCTTGTTGCTGCCATCGCTATTAATAATGGTCGTTTCCTGCGCGGGCTATTTGCCGGAGTTTTTCCTTTGCAGTGCCAGGATCGAAATGAACTCATGGATGATGTTCGCGGCCATGTAAGCCGTGACGCCGGCTGGATCGATGGTTGGAAGCACTTCGACCAGATCCATGGCGATGAAATTCAGGTCTTTCATTTCACGGACAAGGCTCAGGGTCTGATGTCCCGTGAATCCGCCGATTTCGATCGTTCCAGTGCCCGGGGCGCAGGAAGGATCCACAAAATCGATGTCAAATGAGAGGAAAGCCTTAGCTCCACCGACTCTTTTTCTGATGCGCTCGCCAGCTTCCTTGAGGCCTATGTCATGAAGCTCGTTTGCCGTCAGGACTTCGAAACCGAGATCGACAGATCCCTGGATATCCTCCGGTCCGTATTGGGAGCCTCTGATGCCGACCTGGATCGAATGGGCCGTATCGATGAGGCCTTCTTCACATGCTCTTCTGAACGGCGTGCCGTGGGCGTACTTCTGTCCCCAGTACTGGTCCCATGTGTCCAGATGGGAGTCGAAATGCACGAGGGCGACAGGTCCATGCTTTTTCACCACTGCCCTGAGCTCTGCAAGCGTTATGGAATGGTCGCCGCCGAGAGCGACGGGAACGACGTCCGCATCGATCAATGGCATCATGCCGTCCTCGATTTGTTTGTACGATTCAAGAATATAACCCGGTGTGATGTCGAGATCGCCATAGTCGATTCCCGAGAGGTAGTCGAAAATGTTGACATCCAGATTCAGGCTGTAATTTCTCATCAATGTGGATGTTTCCCTGATCGCTCCCGGGCCGAATCTCGCGCCGTTCTTGTAGCAGCATCCCGTATCGAACGGGATCCCGACGATGGCGAAATCCACATCTTCGGTGGTTTTGACATGAGGCAGCCTCATGAAAGTCTTGATTCCTGCAAATCTTGGCGCGGCAGAGGCGCTTGGCGGTTGATATCTCATTTTGATTGCTCCTTTTTCTGTATGACGGTTATGGAATTAATTTATTTGTTTATGATTTTGACGGGTGAGGCGGTATGCCTATTGCTCCAGCAATTCCGGCATATTCTGGCTCACTTTGTTCTTGTCTACGGCATTGACGACGACATAGACGATCAACCCAGTCAGCATGCCCAGCAATATGGGGTAGTTGGAGGTGAATCCGAACTTGAAGAACAGGCCGGTGACGACGATCCCGCTGGCTCCGAGGGAGAAAAGGCCGGCTTTGGGGCTGAATTTCTTGAGAACAAAGCTTGCCAGAACCGGGATGAATACAGTCCCCGAAAGGTAGGCATACGCTACGTCAAGGGCTACCAGCACATCCTTGAGCCATAATGCGCAGATCATGACCAGCGCGCCGATCAGCAGAGCAAATCCCCTATTGATCCAAATGGCTTTATTCTCATCGGGATTCCTGTTGATGAATCTCGTGTACATGTCGTTATACATTACAGTCGAGCAGGCCAGGATGGTTCCACTGGCGCAGGACATGGTCGCAGCCAGCGCTGCCGCAAGGACGAAGCCCCTGATCCCGGCGGGCAGGAAATTGATCACGCCTGTGGCAAATGCATTTTGGGCTTCAATATTCGGATAGAGCGTGAATACGCACATGCCGAGGAAGGTGGTCGCAAACGCGTAGGCGATGCAATAGACGCCCGCGGAAACGGTTCCTGATTTGGCTGTTTTGTCGTTTTTGGCAGTGAATACCCTCTGCCAGATATCCTGTCCAATAAGTATGCCCGGGGCATACAGCAGGAAATAGGTGAGCATCGATTCAAAGCCCATGCTGCCGATGCTGAAATTCGCAGCCGGAACACTTGCCGTCAGCTTGTCCCATCCGCCGACCGCCGAAAACGCGAAGATCGGCGCGAGGATCAGGACGCCTATTGTCTTGATAACGAACTGGACGATGTCCGTCATGGTAACAGCCCACATTCCGCCAATAAAAGTATAGAATATGACTATGCCGCCGCCGATGAGCATGGACTGGACAGCCGGCCATCCCAGCGCCACGTTGAAAATCGTTCCGATGGCCAGGACCTGCACGACGCTGACCGTGAGCGTATAGATGAATGTCAAAACAGAGCTGAATATCCGCGCAGTGGCGCCATAACTTCCTTCTATGACCTCATTGATGCTGAGGGCTTTCATCTTGGAGAGCTTGGATGAAACTAAAAATCCCATCCCGATCAGGCCGATTCCGAGACTCAGGTCAAGCCAAATGCCGCCAAAGCCATAGATGTAGCCGAGCTTGGTGCTGCCGATTGTGGAGCCGCCTCCAAGGACAAGCGCGCTCATGCAGCCGAAATACAGCGGAAACGAAAGCCTTCTTCCCGCCACGAGATAGTCTTCCTTGGATTTAGCAAACCTCGACGCGATAAATCCGACGCCTACCATGGCCAGGAAATACAAGATGATGATTGAATAGTCGAACGTATTCAACATTTTCCAAGTTCCTCCTTTTGTTAATTCAGGTAATAAAATGATTTCTTGCCAACTCAAAGAGCAATATCCGTGCCATGCCCTGCAAACGCCTGAATTTCAACATTTTCGATTAAAAACCCCGCGACGATTATTCAATATTGAATAGCCGTTGCGGGGAAGTGTCGGTGCAAATTGCTGTGATTTCAATGGTCTAATGTGTTTCGACCTGTGTATTCTTATCTGAATAACTATTCATTATCAAATACATGCTCCTTGCCCAGATACTTCTGGATCTTCCGCACCGCGGTCGGCTGGCTGATGCCAAGTTCCCGGGCAACTCCTGTCGTTGTATGGTGCTTCTGGTATGCGCAGACGATCAGCTGCCTTTCCAGCGCGTCCAGGGCGTCTGGAAGGGAATTGCATTCGAGGCCGCTGCAGCCTGGCGTCCGGAGATGTTCCGGCAGACTGTCCGAACCGATCCTGTCTTCGGCCGTCGTCAGGATCATCCTCTCGACGAGGTTCTCCAGTTCCCTGATGTTTCCAGGCCAGGAATACCGGTTCAGCGCGTCGATGACCTCAGGCGCCAGCGTCTTATGCAAATGGTACTTCTGATTGAAAGTGTTCAGGAAATACATCGCGAAGCTGAAAATATCGTCCGTACGCTCCCGGAGCGACGGGATCGTGATCGAAATCACGTTGAGCCTGTAGTAAAGGTCTTCACGGAATCTATGTTCGGCGACCATCTTACGCAGGTTCCGGTTGGTCGCGGCGATCAATCGGAAATCGACATCGATCACCTTTGTCCCGCCGACCCGGGTGATCTTCTTTTCCTGAATGACTTTAAGGAGTTTCATCTGAAGGTTCAGCGGCAGTTCGCCGATCTCGTCAAAGAAAAGCGTCCCCTTGTCGGCAAGCTGGATCAGGCCTATTTTTCCGGACTGGCTGGCGCCGGTGAAGGCGCCCTTTTCATAGCCGAAAAGTTCGGATTCGAGCAGGTTCTCAGGGATCGATCCGCAGTCGATCTCGATGAAAGGCCCTTGGCTTCTCTGGCTCTTGGAGTGGATCAGCTTGGCGTACATGGTCTTGCCGACGCCGGATTCTCCTTCGAGCACGATGTTGGCATCGAAACCGGCGACCCGGTCCACCATTTCCGATATATTCTTCATGATCTTGCTGTGGGCTATATATCCCGGTATATTGATATTCTTCTCCCGGAGATTCTCGATTTCCGCCGCATATCTCCTGATCTCCTGCTCCTGAAGTTCGTATTGCTCCTTCAGGTTGAGGAAGTCCGTCAGATCCCGCGAAAAGCTGATGACCTTTATGATTTTTCCCTTGCTGTCCCTGATCGGCGTCGCGGTGACGATGATCTTCCGGCCCTGCCGATTTTCCTGCATCATCGTGACAGGCTGATTTTTGTTCAAAACGATGGAGGTGACCGAAGGCGTGAAGACGCCTTCCCTTTCAAGGTCGAAAACGCTTCTGCCTTCTGCGTCTTCCTTCTTGACGTTATAGACTTTCTCAAACGAGGGAAACGCTCTGACAATAATACCCTCGCCGTCCGTGATCAATATGTCGTCGTGGATCGAGCTCAGGATCGCATCGGTTTCGTCCCTGGTCGCCTTCATGACCTTTGTCGCCGAAATGGATCCCTCGATAACTCCAGTGTCCAGAAGGGCGAAAATCCTTTTACCGTTATTCCTTCCTATTTCGAGGATCAAAAGCTCATGGCCGCCGATGTCGGCGATCCTGTTGGGCATGTCATCGGACGGCATGCCAAGCAGGATCCGCTTCAATTCGCCAGTGTGTCTGGCAAGTTGTTCGGCATGCCGATTGAACCATATTTCAACGCCTCCCGCGTCGACGCTGCAAAGCGGGATATTCAGATTGTCCAGCATTTCGTCTGTTATGTCCATATGGCCTCCCTCGCCCTTTTCGGGTTTCTTGCAATATCAATTTTACTGGTTATACTGCCGCTGACCTTGCCACTTGTCATAATGGATCCGCTCCCTGTCGAAACGGTCCGCCGCCTTCCTGTCCTCCGCCGGATAGCCGAGCGCCACGATGGACAGCGGAATCACGTTCTCCGGCAGACCGAGCAGTTTTGTCAGACCAGCGACGCGGTCTTCCAGCGGGTGGATACCCAGCCAGACGGATCCCAGGCCAAGGCCTTCCGCTGCCAGCAGGATGTTCTCGGTGGCTGCCGAGCAGTCCTGGACCCAGAAACCGTTATATTTTTCTCTCGTCAGATCGCCGCAGACGACGATCGCGACGTCGGCCTGGTGCAGCATCCTGGCGTACGGATGAAATTCCGTCACTTTGACCATGGTTTCACGGTCGCGCAGCACAATGAATTCCCACGGCTGCTCGTTCCCTGCGGAAGGGGCCGCCATGGCCGCCCGCAGCAATTCCTCGACGAGCTCGTCCGCCACCTTCTTTTCAGTAAACTTTCGTGTACTTTTTCTATTGAAGATCTCGTCCATGATCCATCCTCCTTCAGTTATTTGCAGCCAATTTTCATCATTTTTAAGTTTATATCAACTTATATCAATTATAAATTGACTTATTCCCTGATTGTCGAGCGCACTTCCCCTTGCGCATCAGTCTCCCGAACATATTTCCGTATTTTACTGTAAGCCTGGGACTGGCTGATGCCAAGGGCCTTGGCGACTTTGTACGAACTGCCGAGCTCATTGTATCTGCTGATGATCAGATTCGCCTCGAAGGCGTCCATCTGCTCCTTCAGCGTCCCCTTGCCGGGGACCATGTGATGATCGGCCCTGCGCGCCGGCGCCGCGACCGTCTGAAGGAACTCTTTCGGCAGCGACTCCATGTCGATGATGGTTTTGCTGGAATTCACGACCAGACGCTCGACGAGATTCTCAAGCTCCCGGATGTTGCCCGGCCAGCTGTAATTGACCAGCACCTGGAAAACCTCCGGCGAAAACTTCCGCTTCAGCCTGTATTTTTCCATATTGTGGGCCAGATAATAGTTCAGCAGCGTCACAATGTCCGACTTCCTGTCCCGGAGGGGCGGGATGTAGATCGGAATGACGTAGAGCCGGTAATAGAGATCCTCCCGGAAAGTCCCCTGGGCCACCAGATCCAGCAGATTGCGGTTGGTTGCGGCGATGAGCCTGAAGCTGGTTTTGCGCTGCTGGGTCTCGCCGATGCGGGTGATCTTTTTCTGCTGGATGACAGTCAGAAATTTCGACTGCAAATGCAGCGGCAGCTCGCCGATTTCGTTCAGGAAGATCGTTCCGCCGTCCGCGGCCTCAAAAAAGCCGATTTTTCCTTCGTTCTTGGCGCCGGTGAAAGCGCCCTTCGCATAGCCGAAAAACTCCGATTCCATAAGGTTTTCAGGGATCGCGCTGCAGTTGACGTCGACATAGGGGCCGTGCTGGTGGATGGATCTGGAATGGATGTAACGCGCCAGAAAATCCTTTCCGACACCGGTTTCTCCCAGGATCAGGACATTGGCGTCGCTCATTGACGCCCGGACGGCCAGCTCCATGACAGCCTCCATTTCGTCGCTTCTGGTGACAACGCCGTCCATCACGTCGTCCTTGCTGACAAACTTAAGTGTATTTACACTTATATATTGCTCCGCGAAGGATTGCTCCTCGCCGATCTCCTTATGCTCCTTGCGGATCGTTTCGATTTTTTCGCTGATGCTTTCCAGCAGGCGCTGGTTCATCACACGCCTGAAATCATTGTAGTCGAGGTCGATGCCGACGACGCCGAGAAGCCTTCCGCCAACATAGACTGGCAGACTGTAAGTGACCACATCCATATTGATGTATTGGTCGAAATACGGCCGCGTCCAGCCGCCGATCCCCTTCCGGATGCATTCGAAATACCACCACTTCAGGAATTCGTTCTGCTCGTGGCATTCCTTCACATAGGACAGGTCGTGCTCGCAGATGACCTCCCATCTGCCTTTGTTTTCAATGACCGTGCCGACCAGCAGCTCCTCCGGGCTCAGCTGCGGCGTGGCTTCCGGCGCGATCTGGAAATAGGCCTGAGCGATGAAATTCTCTTCTTTGGCGTATTTGATCAGCGTCTGCTTGATCAGGCTGTTCTGCACGAAATTCAGGTATTGCCGGTCGCTGGCCAGCTTTTCCATGTCGATGCCGCCGGCGACGGTCCGCGCGATTTTTTCCGCTATGCTTACGATCCTCTCGCCAATCAGCATATCCTGGTTTTCGGCCGGCGCCATGCTGCCGGCTTTTGTGCCGGTCCCGCTGCCATTGCTTCGTTCCGTGGCCATCCGCTCACCCTCCCGCTATTCATCTGCGCCGCTTCGGCGCCTTGCTATTTCTCTGGCATATGTGTCTTGTTTCCCGACTCACATCTCTGTCTCTTGCCTCGATTATATCCGAAACCATCGGCTTGCGCCATAGAAAATAAGTATAATTTAACTTGGCATGGTAATTGCTGTAAAAATTGCTGTGCGAACAGGCTAAAATCGCCGCTACCCTATCATCTATAGCCAATTGCAAATAGCCAATCTATGTTCGCGAAAGGATCGGCATGCGTATGGAATATTCGGCAGACAGCCTTTATATCAACGGCAGGATCTATTCCATGGACCCGGGCGGGACCGCCTTCGGCGTCATGGCCGTCAAAGACGGGACAATCGTCTTCCTGGGAAGCGCTGAGGAAGGCCGGGAATGGACCGGCCGGTCGCGGGAGGTTTTCGACCTTGGCGGCAAAACCGTGTTGCCCTCCTTTGCCGACTCCCACGCCCACGCGCCGGGGCTGGCCTACGACATCCTCTTCAATGTCAATCTTTATGAAGCCAAATCAAAAGATGAGACGCTCCGGCTGATCAAAGCCCACATCGACGCGAACCCGGATCTTCCTATTTATTACGGCCGCGGCTTCAACGCCGGCTTCTTCGACGGCGTCGAAAAGGTCAAGGGCCCGAGGAAGGAACATCTGGACAGGCTTTGCCCGGACAAGCCGGTGATCCTGTCCGATTTTGGCGGGAATTATTTCTGGATGAACAGCAGCGCGCTGGAAAAATACAATATCACAGCGGACACCGCCGTGCCTGCCGGCGGCGTCATCGAGACCGACGACGAGACCGGCGCGCTTTGGGGCGTGCTGCGCGAAGGAGCAAGAGCCCTGGTGCCTTACCAGTCCTTCACGGACGAGCAGAACCGCGCCGCGGCCAAATGGTTCCAGCAGGTCATGAACGCCTACGGCCATACGTCGGTGCTGGCGCTGCGGCCGCCGGGCACCGTCGAGCCGCGGACGACCGCCTTTGGGATCTTCAAATCCCTCGAGAGCACCGGCGAGCTGAATATGCGGATCCAGGGCGCCCGGGATATGGACGAATCCAAAGACATCGACGAGCAACTGGCGGAAATGTCGAAACAGAGAGCGTCGATCGAATCGGAGCTGATCCATTTCACCACCGCAAAATTCTTCCTGGACGGCGTCATTGAAAGCGCGACGGGATTTCTTCTTGAGCCTTATACAGCCGCAGCCGGCAAAGGTCCGGACTACCGCTCGGCACTGGTTTGGGAGCCCGGCAAGCTGGCGTACGCTTTTCGCCGCTGCATGGAGGAAGGTTTCCAAATCCACTGCCACACCATCGGCGACGGCGCCGTCCGCGCCGCGCTGGACGCGCTGCAGGCCGCCTTCGACAGCATGGGTGTCAGCGAGGATCGCTACGGCGATTACCGCAACACGCTGACCCATCTCCAGCTGGCCGACAAGGCGGATATCGCGCGGATGGCGAAGCTGAAGGTCATCGCCGGCGTCCAGCCCTACTGGCATTACAAGTCGCCGTCCCTGTGGTGGCCGCTGGAACACCCGCTGATCGGCCAGCGGGCCGAGCATCAGTACCCGCTGGCCTCCTTCGAGCGCGCCGGCGTCATGCTGGTCGCCTCCTCAGACTATCCGGTGACCCCGGAGCCGAATCCGTTCCATGCGATACAGGCCGGCGTGACCAGAAACATCTGCTGCGCCGCCGCTTACGGCCTGAAGGAGCCGGCGGACGTGGACGACGAAACCTATCTGCTGGATCCGTCCGAGCGCATATCCGTCGACAGCATGATCAGAGCGTTCACCGTCAACGGGGCTTACGCCAGATTCGGGGAGAACTGCTCCGGCAGCCTGGAAACAGGCAAGTCCGCCGATTTCATCGTCGTCGACCGGGATCCCTATGCGACGCCGCCCCTCGAGCTCTGCCAGATACGGATCCTGGAAACCGTTTTCAGGGGCAGGGCCGTTTACTCCGCCGATCCAAAAATGGATTAATATAAAAAACATTTTTAGCGTATAATTATTAAAGGTAAAAAGGAGAGGAAAACAATGAAGAAAAAGAGACGTCTGACAATCCTTGCCCTCGTTCTCACCCTGCTGCTGACGACGCTGCTTCCGGGCTGCGGCGGCGGACAGCAGGCACAGACCGAAGACCTGCAGGTGGCCTTCGCCGCCAGGTACGAGACGCCGATCACGACCTGGGATCCCTCGATCGTGTACGACACCGGCAACCAGATCATGCTCAATTTCTATGATCTGCTGCTGAGGTACGACGCGAACACCGACAGCTTCATTCCGCAGCTGGCCACCGAGTATTCGAAAAGCGACGACGGCCTGGTGTGGACATTCAAGCTGCGCGAAGGCGTCAAGTTCCACGACGGAACTGATTTCAACGCCGAAGCGGTGAAATTCTCCATCGACAGGACCGTTGCCGGCCAGCTGGGCTCCGCCTATATCTGGGCGCCGCTTAAAGAAATCAAGGTCGTTGACGACTACACCGTCGAATTCTATCTGAATAGTCCGGTAGCCTTGGAATTCATCGTATCCGCCGCCAATGCCGCCTACATCATGTCCCCGACGGCGGTCAAAGCCGCCGGCGACACCTTCGAAGCCCAGACCGACTGGTTCTCGACAGGCGTGGAATGCGGCACCGGCCCATATATGCTCCAGAGCCAGGTCCCAGGCGATGAAGTCATCGCCACGAAGTTTGATGATTACTGGGGAGGCTGGGAAGGCGAGCATTTCGACAAAGTCATTTTCAAGCTGATCCCGGAGGACGCTTCCAGAAGGCAGATGCTTGAAAGCGGCGAGGCCGACGTCGTCACCTCGCTGATGGTCGAAGACATCGAAGCCCTGAAAGACAACGAAAACATCCAGATCGTGGTCAGCGAAGGCATTTCCAGCATGGTCGCCTACCTGAACACCGAGAAGGAGCCGCTGAACAACGTCAAGGTCCGCCAGGCCATCGCGTATGCGTTCCCGTACGAAGATGTGGCGACCTATGTAAAGAAGGGCTACGCCAGCGTTGCAACCGGCATCATCCCGAAAAACATGTGGGGCTCCATGGATAAGAACATCTATACCCACGACCTCGACAAAGCCAAAGCCCTGCTGGCCGAAGCCGGCTATCCCGACGGCGGATTCACCCTGACCTACACCTACGGCGCAGGCAGAGAAGACCGCAAGAAGACCGCAGAGCTTTTCAAGGGCGAGCTGGCCAAGATCGGCGTCACGCTGGATATCCAGGCGATGCCTTGGGACAGCCAGTGGGCCATGGCGCACAACACCGACCCGAACCAGCGCCAGGATATCTTCTCGACCAAATACTGGTCTGATGTCATCAGCCCATATGATCAGTACTACACCCTGGTCAAAAGCGAAGATACGATCAACTGGAACATTTCATACTATAAAAATCCCGAGCTCGACAAGCTGATCGACCAGGCCGGCCTTGCCGCCGCCAAAGACAGGGAAAGCTCGCTGCCGATATTCAAGCAGATCGGCGAGATCGTCGCTAACGACTGTGTGATAATCCCTGAAGGCGACCAGAAATCCGTGATGATCCTCAGCAAGTCCTTCAAGGGCTTTGTGCCGAATTCCGCCTACATCGACACCGTATTCTTCTATGACTGCTACAGGGATGCGGCCGAGTAAAGGAATCGCGACTTATTCATCATCGACACGGATATCCGGATGCGATCCCGCAGCGGAATATCCGACAACAGACAACACAGCAGGCGCCGGGAGGCCGGGCCGCTTCAAGCGGCCCCGTCTTCCGGCCAATGACGCGTAAGGAGAGGCCGCCGTGCGAAAATATATCATAAAGCGCATATTCCTCAGCATGATCGTGCTATTCATGGTGGTGCTGATCACCTTTGTCATCACCCGCGCCATACCCGGAGATCCAGCGGTCAAATGGGCCGGCCCCAGGGCCAGCGTCGAGCAGATCGAGGCAGCCCGACTCGAGCTCGGCCTGGACAAGCCGTATGTGATCCAGTTCTTCAATTACGCGGGCAATCTGCTGCAGGGCGATCTGGGCTATTCCTATATCACCCACCGGCCGGTGGCGGACGAGCTGCTGGAAACCATCCCCGCCACAATGGAGCTCATCATCCTGTCGACGGTCATCTCGATCATCGTCGGCGTCGCTCTCGGCCTTTATTCGGCCAAATACAAGGACAAGCTGCTGGATCACGCGGTGCGATTCTTCGCCATCGGTTCCGTGTCGCTGCCCTCTTTCTGGCTTGCCCTGGCGCTCCAGCTGATCTTCTACGGCGTGCTCGGCATATTGCCTCTGGGCGGCCGCGTCAGCACGGAAATCTCGATATTCTATCAGATCCCGGACATCACCGGGCTGCTGCTGCTTGACTGCATCCTGACCGGCAACTGGGTCGTGTTCAAGGACGCCCTCTGGCATATCATCCTGCCGGTAGTGACACTGTCGACCAATGTCGGCGTCGTCGCCCGAATGACCCGCTCGGCGCTGCTTGAGATCCTCAACGAGGATTACATTACCGCCGAAAAATCCTACGGCATCCACGAGCGCTATATCCTCTGGGTGTACGCCCTGAAGAATTCCCTTGGCCCCACCGCGACGGTCGTGACGCTGACCATCGGCTACACCATCGTCAACACGTTCCTGGTGGAATCCATCTTCAGCTGGCCCGGCATTGGCAAATACGTCTCCAATGCCGTCATGTCCTTTGATTATCCCGCCATCATCGGCGTTACCATTTTTTCAGCCGTCGTTTATCTGATCCTGAACCTGATCGCGGATATCATCATTTCCCTTGATCCGCGGGTTCGAATTTAGGGGGTGCGCAAATGGACGGAATCATCAGGCAGATAATATTCGCCGCAAAACCCCGGCTCAAAGAGGCCAGGATGTCCCTGTACCTCCTGAACCGCAACTCCCTGACCCGCGCGTCCCTGATCATCATGATCGGGCTTTTGATCCTCGCCGTGGTCGCTCCCTTTGTTATTCCCTACCCTCTTGATATCATGGTCGACACGGATCCCGCCAACAGCCTGCAGCCGCCGTCTTCCGAGCATTTCTTCGGAACAGACGAACTGGGCCGCGACCTCTTCAGCCGGATCCTGTACGGCGTTCGCATCTCCATCACCACCGCCATCGTCGCCGTCGGCTTCGCCGTTCTGATCGGCTCAGTCCTCGGCGCCATCGCCGGTACCATCGGCGGATGGGTCGATGAGGTCATCATGCGGATCTGCGACGCCTTTCTGAGCTTTCCGCCGCTGCTGCTGGCCATCGCCACATCGGCCATGCTTGGCCCGTCGCTGGAAAACGCCCAGCTGTCGATCATCATTTCCTGGTGGCCGTGGTACACGCGGTTGCTGCGCGGCCAGGCCATTTCCGTCAAGGAAAAGCCCTTCGTCAAGGCAGCGGAGGCCATCGGCACGAAGAAAATACGCATCATGTTCCGGCATATCGTCCCGAACTGCATCTCCCCGATCATCATCCAGGCGTCGATGGACATGGGCTCCGTGATCCTGACCATCGCGTCGCTGAGCTTCCTGGGCCTCGGCGCCCAGCCGCCGATCCCGGAATGGGGCCTGATGGTGGCCACCGGCAAGAGCTATTTCATGAACGCCTGGTGGTACGGGATATTCCCAGGCCTGGCCATTTTCATCGCCGTGCTGACTTTCAACCTGCTCGGCGACGGCCTGCGCGAAATACTCGATCCGAAGACCAGAAAGAATTAGGGGGGCGCCATGCAGTACTATCTCGAAATACGAAACCTCAAGATAAATTACAAAACCTATGAAGGCTCGCGGCCGGTGCTGGACATCGACGAGCTGCTGATCGAGCGCGGCAAAACCTACGGCCTGGTCGGCGAAAGCGGCTCCGGCAAGACGGTCCTGGCCCTGGCTATCCAGCGCCTGCTCAGCATGCCGCCGGGCGAGATCGAAAGCGGTCAGATCCTATTGGACGGATCCGACGTCTTGAAGAAAAGCGACCGGGAAATGGAGCAGATCCGCGGCGCCAAAATGTCGATGATCTTCCAGGATCCGATGTCGGCGCTGAATCCGGTCTTCACCGTCGGGATGCAGATGCGCAAGATCGTTATGGAGAAGCGGAAGCTCAAAAAGAAGGAAGCCGAGGCTGCCGTCCTTGACATGATCCGCACCGTCAAGCTGCCGGATCCGGAAAAAATCATCCATAAATACCCCCACGAGCTCAGTGGCGGCCAGCGCCAGAGGATCATCATCGGCATGGCGCTGCTCTGCGGCGCGGAATTCATCATCGCCGACGAGCCCACCCGAAACCTGGACGTCACGATCCAGGCCGGCATCCTGAAGCTGATCCATGAGCTTCAAAAGAAATTCAACGTCACCGTGCTTTATATCTCGAACAATCTCGGCCTCGTGTCCGCCATCTGCGACGACGTGGCCATCCTGCGAAACGGCGTCATCATCGAGCGCGGCAGCGCCCGGGAGATCATGAAGGATCCGAAACACCACTACACCAAGGTCCTGATCGAATCCGTCACGCCGTCCCGCGGCAAGGAGACTTCAAAGGAACCTCCAGCGGAGGAAGCGCTAAAAGCGGAGGACATCCTTACCGTCGACAAACTGGTCAAGTATTTCCCGATCAAAAACGAATTCCGCTCAAAAAAGGGCGTATTCGTCAAGGCCGTCGACGATGTGAGTTTTTCCATCCGAAAAGGAGAGATCCTCGGCATCGTCGGCGAATCCGGCTGCGGCAAGTCGACGCTGGTCAATACGATCCTCTTTCTGCACCCGCCGACCTCCGGCAAGGTCATGTTCGACGGCCGCGATATTTTCGGCCTCGGCGGCGGCGCCCTGAGATCGGCGCGCAAGGACGTCCAGATCGTCTTCCAGGATCCCTTCTGGTCGCTGAACCCCCGCTGGCTCGTCAAGGACATCATCGGCGAGCCGCTGGTGGTGCACAAGAAGCTCTCGTCCATCGAATATGTCGAGACCGTGCAGTCGCTGATGGACATGGTCGGCCTCGACCCAGCGGACGTCTACAAATACCCCCACGAATTCAGCGGCGGCGAGCGCCAGCGCATCGCCATCGCCCGGGCCTTGTCGGTCAGCCCCAAGCTCGTGGTGCTGGACGAGCCCACCTCGGCCATCGACGTGATCTCCCAGAAACAGGTGCTGAACCTGCTGGAGGATCTCAAGCACCGGCTGCAGCTGACCTATATCATCATTTCCCACGACCTGGGCGTCGTCAATTACATGGCGGACAAGATCATCGTGATGTACCTGGGCAAGATCGTCGAGTTCGGCAGCTCGGAAGCCATCTTCCACCAGCCGAAGCATCCCTATACCGTTGCCCTCTTCAACGCGATCCCCAGCCTGAAGACGCAGAGCGTCGAGGACCTGGCGCAGATCAAGGGCGAAGTGCCCAGCGCCATCGAGCCTCCCGCCGGCTGCCGTTTCAATCCGCGCTGCGAGCAGTGCATGGAGATCTGCAGAAGCGTCGAACCGGAAGCCAAGCTCGTCGACGACCGGCTGGTGGCCTGCCATTTATTCTGATACTCTGGTCTTGATCCTCTCCGGGGCGGCGCTTTCGCAAACAGACACAAACAGATTGCGCCGTCCTTTTTATTTTGATAGAGTGTTATTGGAAAGCCCGATCAGCGGCGAGCCCGCCGGCATGGATCCCCGGTCTCGCATCCAAATAGAAAGGAACGGTGTGTCATGAGCGATTTTAAGGAAAAGAAGATAAAGGTCATCGTAAAAAGCTCCAAATGCTGCAATTACAACCCCGGCGACACGATCTACATCGACCATTCCATCGTCGACAAGGAAAAATCCGCCGCCATCTGCCTGACTGCCCTGACGGCGATCTATCCCTTCATCTATGCTGCCAGAAAACACGTCACCCTGGAGCAGATGGGCTTCAGCGAAATGTGCTTCCAATGCCCGGACATCGACGAAAGCGTCGAGTTCTGCATCGAGCAGTATGATGAGGACTAGGCACTGATTTTAATAAATCGATCCGCATACAAAAATCGGCTCCTTCGCGAGCCGATTCCCATGCAATGATTCAGATTGGAGAAACTATGGATATTTCAGCAATTATCGGTTATTTGTGCATTCTATTCGTTATAGGCTACGTCATCGTCATCTTTATGGCCGTCCGCAGCAACAAAGCCCTTAAGCGGTCCTTCCAAGGCTATGAGGATTCGGTCGTCCCCAAATGGGATCCTGCGTTGATGAACAAGGATCGGTATAAGGTGATTAATGTTAAATATAAGCTTTAGGTTATCTTGACGGCAGCATTTATTTTTATCCTTCTTTAAACTTTTTATCCAATTAAGTCTTCAAAGTTTTTATTTCACAAATCTTTTCAAAGAGATGTTTAACAGTTTCATCAAAATTATGATCTAATTGACACTCCCATATAACAAATACTTTCCATCCCTCATTCTCTAGCATTTTCAATACTTTTTCGTCTCTAAGCTTGTTAGACTCAATTTTCTTCTGCCAAAACTCACGATTTGTTCGTGGTATACGAAAATTTTTACATCCTTCATGACCATGCCAAAAGCAACCGTGGATAAATATCGCAATCTTATACTTGGCGATTGAAATATCAGGACTGCCAATAATTTTTTTATTGTTTTTACGATATCTGATCCCTTTGCCATATAACCATAATCGGACATCACGTTCTATTTTTGTATCTTTTCCTCTGATTTTCGCCATTATCTCATGACGCTTTTCTCTGGAAACCGTATCCAATACAATCACCTTGTTTATTAATAATCAGCAGTATTACATTTCATTACCATCGAAATAGGCCATTTTGTTAGTTTCTAATGTTCCCACAATCAAACCTCTATCCAATAGTCTATTCCCGTTTTCACAACAAGTCTCTGGTAATAGAGCACAATTATGGCAAGCTGCAAGGTTGCATGAGTCAGGCCCTTGTCCCGGTGATTCAATACAAATAGGATCCGCAGAGCACCAATGGGCGTTTTTTATAGCAGCTAATATAGTATCCTCTATCCTACCCGGTGTTCCCTGTCTTACTAATCCGCCAAGTGATCCTTCAGTATCACCAGAAGCCGTGTACAACAAAACCCCCCACATTTTATTTCCACCATTTGTTCTGTCACAATATAAACGTTCTCGAATTGATGAGCTTCCATATCCACATTCGTAGCTTAATTGGTTTATTAGTAAATGTGCAAAAGTATGTATGAGGACATACGTTGGATTAAGGTTTCCGGACACGCCATTTCGTCTTGTAACCATTGCTTTGAAAGACGCATCCATTGTTGTTATTCTTTTTTTAACGGAATCTAGGCAAGCCCATTCCTGAAGATAGTTTTCATTGAATTCAAAGAATATTCCTTCTCCAAACACTTCAACTGCAGGAAGCCAATCGTCATTTCCAAGTCTTAGCATTCTTTTTTTGTCCTTTATGGATAGTGCGTCATTAGGTTGAAGCCTTGAAAATCCAATGAAAGCTCTTGTCTCGCGGAGTTTTGGAACAAGTGAGATACTTTTAAAATATTTATGGATTATTGGATTATACTGGGCTATTGGATAATTGATCGAATGAAAATCAACCTTATCCCCACCACTGCTTTTTATCAGTACTTTGTATTCTGCAAGGCGGTATTCTTCCTCCGTCATGTTCTCATCAATTTCGTTTTCTGTATCTTTACCTTCGATTTTAGATTCAATCGCTTTAAATAATTCTTCTGGATTTACCCTTTTGTCCGCAGCAATAGCTTCGATGAATACTCTATCCAATTCACCGTTTATGCGTCGATTATTTATTAACTCGTAATAGTCAGTGGCTATTTTAACAACGCGCCGGTCTGCTTCAGTATCATCATAGGAGATATATATCGAGCTTCTTACATCTGCGAACCACACATTTGTCCCACCTCTTTGAACAACTTTTACTTTTGAGTTTCCACACGGATGATCCTTGTCCTGATCAATACCAAGCCACGGTTTTGCGCCCTTACATTGATACCCTATTTGTTCTAGCGCTCCGTCTCTTGTTGCTCCAGCCAAGCTTCTTTTAGCCCCGCATGAACATTCATAAAACACACCGGTAAGAGATGCTGAAGTACCACCGGTACTCCTTCTTAGCCTGCATGATTCAGTTATCTTATGAGGATCCCTTGGATTGTTATGAACCCACTCCATTATAGGGAAATCGTCGATATGTCCGTCTGGGCATACTACAATGAATCTTTCCGGGATTAACTTTCGTTTGAATTTTTTGTCCGAACATGATCTCCCATGTGGCCAAGCATATCCATCACATTTTTCCTGTTTTGAATAATAACCGATTTTACTCATGGTTCCGCAAAACGGGCAGTAATTCCAACGGGGGAACCTTACCGCAGGTATCTTGATAAAGCAATTTTCTTTGTCTGTCTTGGAATCCCGAAAGTCAGGCGGTCTCCTCAGTTCCTTTACACCGAGTCTCTTTTCCAGCCTATCATCTTTAATAACGAATTCTCTTTTGTCTTTACCAAATTGCCACATATCCAAGCCGGCTATCATTAGTGATTCATCTTCAGGAAATGGGACTATTGATCCAACTCCCCAAGGACTAATCAACTGTGTCCTACGTATTGGTTTACTCTGAAATGTCATGATCCTTATTCCTCCATTGTATATTCATTTTGCAGAACATAGGCTTCACATGAAGCGTCAACATTTCGCATGGAAGTTGGAGTTGGCATACCCCTTCCCTCCCACTCGGCATTCGGCATTGAACCCGCCGGATACATTAAAGGCACAACATCGCTCGCACTAAAATCCTGATAAACTTGCGGCATTTGAATTTTCCATTCTTTAACAATTTCCCGAAGATGCTTCTTAGTGTTGTCAAGTTCCTCTTGGTCAACAGACTGGACTCTGCGCTCTATAATCTGGAATAGACGCTCAAGCTCATCATCAGATGGAACTTTTTTAGGATCCATGTATTTGTCAGAATTCGAGAGCAACCTTATCATCCCTATCAAAATTGCGTGCAATGCCCGTTCCCTTAATGGAGATGAGAATGGCGTCACACTTGTTGGCTCAACATGTGAATATATCCTTGAATGATAAGATATAAAGTGCTCATAATGTGATTTGTCCCTTGGCCTTCCTGGATTATACGTTATAAATACAATCCCAGGTGCCCGTGGGCTTCTGCCTACACGGCTGGTAGCCTGTATATATTCTGAAGTGGTTTTAGGTTGCCCTACAACAGTCATAAGCCCCAGTCTTGGTATGTCCACACCAACTGATACCATGTTGGTAGCAAGGCAAATATCTACAGCATGTTTATCTGCGGTGTCGCCCTCGTAAGCAATGTTCAAGTTTTGCAAACTTAATGGTATTTTATCGCTCCTGATTCGACTTGTTAGTTCCTCAAATCGCCATATGTAGCGTCTTTTCTCTTTATAGTCTTGTGCTTTATCCTCATAGCGGCGCTTGTAAATAGTATGTAAATACTCATCAATATCAGCGTTAACCCATGTTGCCGTTTGTCCTAACTCTCGTAAGCTATTATAATATCCAAGGTTAGTCCAGTATGGATCTCTTTCTGTTTCATTATTAACATCTAGTGCTTTTGCAGCATACAGAAGTGTCGCGTAAAGCCTGATATTAGTCATCGCAAAGGATGACGATGCTGGAGCAAATACGCCGACATACATTCGACCGACAGACTGTTTATCCTCCAATGCAAAAAATGAATCTCCAGCATCAATACCAGAGGGTGGAAACTGAATGACATTATCATCACTACAATTGTATAATGCATTGCATTGCTCTTTTGCCCTGCTGATTGTGGCAGTTGAGGCAATAACCTTTGGTTTCATTTCTATGCCTTTTTCCCGATCCGTGCAGAGTTCATTTATCAGGGTTTCATAATGACCTACCATTGAACCCAAAGGACCAGATATAAGATGCAGCTCATCCTGAATAATAAGATCAAGCGAAGTGATTCGTTCACCTTCATATATTCCAAAGATTTTTTGAGCTTCTGGTCTATACGGCAACATAGCAAATTTATCAACTGTTCCAAGTAATAAAGTTGGGGGCTCTTCATATATCACCTCGTCCACTACAGCAAGAGGTAAGAAGAAATCATCTTTAGAGAATTCACATTCACTATTATCACATTGGAATATTATTTCTTTTTTTCGTCCCGTTGTTTTATGATACCCTGCAATCCTTCTAGTTTTGTCATTCAACTGGACAACACCCATTTTCGCCCCACACCAAGGGCATTTTAAGATTATGAAAGGGTTTTCTTCGGATGAACCTTTATAAAGGCTTTCGTATAATTTTACCGCCGATTTGTCGCCACCATTCATCTTATTTGGAGTGGTATCACCACCAACCCAAAGACCTATCGAGATTCTATTATTACCAAGCTCGCTTTTGTTTTCTTTTCTAATTATTTCGCAAGCACAAATCATTGAAGAAGCTCGCTCATATTGTTGTGCTGTTAAAAGCCTGAGTGTATACCGCATTAAAATGGCTGTGCCCTTATCATCTAGCGATTTCAATTTACGAATAAAAATGGTAAATGCTGAAAGTCCTAAATATGCCTCCGTCTTTCCACCTCCAGTTGGAAACCATATTAAATCGACAATTTTTCTATCTTTAGAAGTTTTATCAGTCATCGACCTTAAATTCATCAGGATAAAGGCGATTTGAAAAGGTCTCCATATGCCATAAGTCCTATTATCTCGATCATACCAAGTGCTTGGATTATTTATATCTGGCATTTGACCAATAGTCTTGTTTAGCTTCATTCCACCGCCACCATCGTCCTTCCATTCTTGCAAAGGAAGGTTATAATGTAGCTGTTGCAATAGCATTGCGCGATTCATATATTGAAATGCTTTTCGTATATCATCATCACTGATCAGCAAGTTGAGCCCATCAATCATTCTTTCATAACATAAAGTGCAATTTCGAATATGACGTTCCGCAGTTGCCCTGTAATGCTTATCTAGAGATAAACTTTCAGTTCTGAGGTTATTAATCCAAGTTAAATATTGCTCACACATTTCTGTTAGCTCTTTGAGAGTTCCATTGAAATCCCCAAAGTCACTCATATTATACATTTCAAGTTTGATTCTCGGCAATTTACTTGGTATAATAGGTTTGATTTCATATGTAGGAATTATCGTTGAATAAATCTCAATAACCCTGTCTTGATCCTCAATCCACTCCGCAGAGCATCCATGCCCGATTGCATAGTTTTTAACGTTACGATATAATAATTGATTTGAATCATAATCTTCGTCATTAATATTGATCTTGGTTTGTTCCGGCAATGAAGAAAAACCCTTTTTAGAGAGTATATGAAACTCAGTTTGGAAATAACAATCATCGTCTTTAATTGAAGCATCACCAATTTTCTTACTATTTTCGAGGGAAAATGTGTATACGCTGCAATTGTTTTTTGAATCATCATACCTATACGATATATCAAATTTCAAATCCGTTTCTTTACCATTAGAAACAACATTATATTTGACTATTTTATTTAGTTTTGATGGCAAAGGTAGTGGTATCCCATCATTATCCCAGATTATTTGTTTTCGGTAATATTTTTGTAAAGCCTTTTTGGTTATTGGATCGATTGATTTAACAGTTATATAAATCCCTGCATTTACTCTTGCCCTTATCTCATCCCCATTTTTAACAGATGCAGTAAAGCTGATAGCCGACTGATGGAATGCATTGGAGAGGTTCATTATTTCTTCTGTTTCTTCAAGTAATTCGATTGCGCCAGAATTTTTGTTATCGTCTTGTGTCTCTATTCCTTCATCGCCTCTTTCAGCATAGTTCTCATTACCATCTTCATCATGTTCCTCAGTATCCTGTGTCACCGAAGGCATAATACCTCTGGGAAACAAGATGCCTGCGGAGTATCTGATTCTTGGCGGATCAGAAGTTAGTATTTCCTCTCCATTTTCTTGTATCATTCCTTCCATTTCAACAGGATCTGGGCCGATAAACTCACGTTTTATTATATTTATCAATTGATTTCTTTTTTCATCTTTTTTCATTTAATCAACCTCACAAATAATTTTTTTCGTTCAGTTTCGGCTTTATCTGTTTCAATTATAATCAAAGAGCTTCGGGCCCTGCTTAATCCAACATACATTAATTTTTCGTACTCAAACGTCTCAATATCTGTTAAAATTATTACTGAATTTTCAAGACCTTTGAAAGCTTGTATTGTGCTGAATGTTACATTTTCTTTCTCATCAGGCTTATACTCGACAATTTTTATTTTTTTAACTTGAGCTACCAAAGAAGCTTCTATTCGTTTTGGAGATAAAATGGTAATTTTCTCAGCAAGTATATTCTGATTCAAAATGCACAGCAAGATATCCTCAAGAGTCTTGACGCCATCTTCCTCATTTTTATAGACGTAATATTGGACTTTTGGACCATCGGTTTTTTCTACTAGATAGTCAAGACTCTCAAATCCTGTTATATATCGAATTTCTTCCCCTATCGGTTTGGTATTCCTGCAGTTGATCTTTAATTTAAATTTGATAAATGAAGTATACTCTTCAACCAATTCTTTAGCCTTTGACGCATTGTTTTGTTCGTCGAAAATTGCTTGTCGAATAAAATCTCCAAACATGCTCCACTTTCCACGTGCTATGCCACCTATCAAAATGGCATCAAAAATATCTAAGTAGTCGGGAGTTAAAAGATCTTGTGCTTCGTCAATTATAATCTTGTCGTACATGATTCCATTGTTAGTCAATGCCTCTAATGCCATTATTGGCATTTCCTCTTTAAAAAATTGCTGTTGTTCTTCAGGAGGGATGTGGATAGGCATTCCTGATTGGCAAACGGCTTGATACATAAACGAATGAAAAGTTCCAACAAACCGTGGTCTGAGATCGGTTGAAACCATGGAAAAATAGTATTTAAGCCAATTTCCCAGCAAGTTGTTAAAGCAGAAAAATGCAACCTTTTCCCCTCTTGCTACAGCCCTTTTAACTTCCTCTAATGCCATTAGCGTTTTACCTGTGCCTGCAGGTCCTTCTATCAAGCATCTGGAATTGTCCTCAAGTTGATCCAAGCAGATGAATTGTTCTCTCGTCAAAGAAACTAATGCCTCTTCAGAGTAGTTGATCAACGTAGCAAATGAAATTGCTTTGTCAAAATCCCCCCTTAAAACATTCACTATTTCTTTAGTAATTTTATTATCAGGCAATTTTTCTAGAGGCATTTGACCATAATGCTCTTCCCATTTTAGCCTCGCATTTTTTGATAACCTTTGGATATATCTACTTACATTGCCTTGATCATTTTGGTCAAAAACCTGCCACTGTTCAGCATCAGTACCCGAAACCTCAAATACGATATCCGGAAACATAGCACCAGATCCGAACAAAATATTCCCAGCTTGACTTTTGTGCCCAGTCTTCTTTTTTATGTTATCCATAAGGCTAAAGATCCCATCATTTGCTTGCTCAAATGGGCCACGTTTTTTGCTCGATAGTTTGTTATATTTGTTAGTAAAGTACCATACCCCGTCTTCCCGTCTTACCCTTCCACCTTTCACTTCAAGCGCAAAAATACCCAGCTTTGGAGCAATGACAACAAAGTCAATCTCTCCGTAAATTACAGTTTTATGATTAGCAATACCCAATGAATGAAGGACAATCCATCCTTCGGTGCCAGGATCATCCTTGAACCATCGAAAAATTTTACGTTCCGCAGAGCTTTTTACTTCTGGAGATATATCCGAAGGAATCATTCTCGCCATGCTTTGCCTCCTAATCCTCAATTAACAATCTATTGGTGTTTGAAGCTTCAACTTCCATTGTCTCCCCGATGTCTATTACCTTTAAGACTAATATTTTACCAATATCGGAAATATCGAATGATATTGGATCCCACAAGTTGTAAGGATCAATGTATCCCAAACCCATCAATTTCTCAGCAATTTTTCGTTTAAGCATTTCCGAAAGATATTTGCCTGCTTGTACATGTGCCTTACGAACAACTTTACCAGCTTCATAAATTGTTTGTGCTTGCTCAAGCAATACATCATCATCTGTTGCTCTTGCAATACAGTTTATGTCCTCAAGATTTTGAGGAGTGATTTTATCATCGTCTTTAAGCCATTGCCGCATTGTATAATATGTTTTATCACAACCGGCTTCGACTAATTTTTCAAAGATTTCATGCTCAGGCGAAAAGACCATAGCGATTTCTAGTGCAGTTCTCCAACGACCTGCTACCTCTCTACATCCAGCTTTTCCACTGTTTATGAGATATACATCTGCAATTTCTCTGATAACGTCATGCTGCGATTCTCTAATAACAATAAAATCCCCCGTTTCCAATTCATTGGGCAGCTTCATTTTGATGTCGCTTTTATTGTTTAATATAATATCGGTTACAGTAATCAACTTATGTCCAAGCCGATAAAATGAAAAGTGTCCTCCAATATAATTGATTGGAATTGCTTCAACAATTTCCTCAACATTGCCAGTTGCTAGTCCTGGAAGATATCTTTTAAACTTGCTTTCCTTGAGACTCATTTCCAAGTCGTCAAGTTCATTTCCACTTTCCAAAGCTTCATTTGAGTTGCTATCTTCGAACATTGCAATATCAATGTCTTTTACAACCTTTTCTATTATTGTTCTATTGCTCGAGTTGTTAGTTGATCTGCCCCATGACTTTACAACCGGAGCTTTCCAATTTTTCTCGTAATCATATAAAAACACGATATATTTACTTGCATTGTTACTGAATAAAACCCGGCGCATTGTGTGCTCATTAAGCCAAGCACAAACAAATACGACTCCCCTCGTGGATTTTATATCATTACTGAATTCGGTCGGATAGAAAATGGAAATTCTTGTTGCCAATCTTTCATCATAAATAAATTGGGTCCAATATTTCTTGTTGGCTACTTTATTCATGTTTTCCGGTATTATAAGAGATACCTCTGGAAACCGCTTATCTTTTATGTATCTTTTAATCATTTCAACTTTTGGGGGAATAAATTCAAGAGTAAAGACTTTTGACAATGAATCAATTGCTTCTAATAAATCCATGTAAACCTTAGGGGTTATATAGCGCTTACTATTTTCGATTATGGCTTTGCATTCTGTGAGTGAAAAAATCATTTTTTCAATTTCAACATCGGAATAATCTTTTATATTCCTTAAAGCTGAAAAAATAACTGGCATCATCTTCATGAACACTTCATTTATATTGACTGTTTCTTGTAGCATTTTCCTGTAGGTCATAAAAACACTAGTTGGCATGCAGATATTGTCACATGAACAGTAAACATATTCTATGTTTTGTTGAGAACAGTTTTTAACTTTAGAATCAAATAATTCAAAAGTTGAATCACACATAATCGGAGTAATGCAATCCGCATTCCAACGCCAAATGTCAAATCCTCTGTCAATTAGACAGTCAAGATCAAATGAATTAACAGTATCGGTTGTACAAATTATTGGGATTTTATTACTAACTAATTCATCAAGGGCATCAAGTTGAGAAAAGATAGAGTTTTGACTTGAAATATCGATAAAAACAAAATGTGTTTGGGGAGTATATTTTATTGCTTCAAGGACAGAATACAAATCGTAACCAGCTATAAATGTTGGATGCCCTGCTAACTGACCTTTCCCTAAGTTATGAATATTACCGTCATAATCAAGTTTGGCAGTTAATAATATGTCTTGGATTGGCTTTCCATTAATAATTGTGCTATTGATCAATTCTAAAGTATCATTAAGCTTTGAAATGTAAAAAGATATTTCCGTCATGTGGGTTTTGTTATTTTTTAAGGTTCTAATAATACTATCATTCTCTATTTTAGAATGATCCAAAGTTTTTTTAACTTTCACAAAGGATTCAAATTTAGATAATTCCCGATTGGTATCCACCTTTTGAAAGTATGGCGCAAGCTCAACAGGCACTCCATATCTTTCCATATTTTTAAATTTGATATAGATTTTTTCTTTTAAATCACTACTATCAATCTGTGTCCCAATGTATTCGACAACACAATTTCCATACTTCAACTTTCCGCCAGAAGTAAATTGATTTGGGTTATAGCTGCTCCGAATATCACCATTGATAATATCTTTGATTAACTTTAAAACTGATAAAAGAAAAGGAAATCTGCGATTTTCAGGAAATACAAAAACCATTTTACTATTGCCTGATGTTATAACTTCTTCAAGCAACGATATACTTACCTTCAACATATGACTTACGGGGAAATTATCCGAATCATGGAAGCAGATATTGATACCATTTAAGCAAGAACTTTTTTTACACTGAAATTCTACAAACTCATTCCAGGTTGTCATAATGTCCTCCTGAAGATTTTATGATTTAAGCGGAAAATCCTTTTTCAATCGATTCTTCATAAACCTTAAGTGCTTGATGGGCTTGTTTATAGCTAGGATCTTTATCCCTGCCAATTAAAGTTCCTACTGTGAAGATTAAACTACGTTGCCAAGTTTGAAAATTGTTTGTTTCTTTAGCCCATCTAGCCATTGAAAACCATATGGCTGAATCAATAGACTTTACTTTCTCAATCTCAATCCGCTCGCTATCATTGAGATTATTAATACCAGAATTGTGTTCTTCCGCATGATGGTTTAATGGGCGCGCCACAGAGATCAATTCCTTTTCAAAGTCTTCACTTAAATCATAAGCTGCCTCCTTGACAGCATTCCAACATTTGCTATTCTTGCACCATTCGCCAATATTGGCTCCTCCGGGAGGGTTCACAATGATTTGATGCACTTTTTTTGATACACTTATTATTTCATTTTCCAATGCTTCTGAAATTCTCTGTTCTCTCCATATTCTATTCAGATCAATTCGCTGAGCTGATTTGTATGAGAGTAATGCCAATGAATATGTAACAATATTTGCTCTATACCCACCGAAGTTTTGATGTTGAACAAGTTTTTCCGCGTTCCTGAACATTATAGCTCTGGAAATCAAATGCTCGAAGTATAGGGCATCGATCTTGACACTTCCACGCTCTTTTAATCTTATAGTAAATCTTTTGAAATTCTTCTGAGCACCTTCACTTACAAAATGAGGCAACTGATCCCATGTGTTTTCAAATTTTGCGAGATCTGTTTTTGTAAACAGTGGGTGCTGTTCTTTAAATTGTCTCTTTCTTAGTGGAGTAGATTCATGGGATAGCATGTCAGAATATTGTCCTCTTGCACGCTCATAAAACCAATTTTGTGGTTTCGATCCGCCTTGAGCAGGCGCCCATATAGTCCTAGACAATTCTTCAATCTTTCTATGAAACGGATCATTGGCAGAGAAGTCTGCCATCTGTATTTTGTTTTGGGTATTTGCATATTCAGAAATTTTTGGAACTATATCATCCATGCTCTCAGCAGAGTTGATTACCGATATTTTCATCTGTACAAAGACTTGAGATAAATCTGTACTGCTTTTTTTTTCTTGCTTTGCGTTATATATCGATGCTGTTGTTTGCCCACCATTAACTATTTGCATGTCTCGGATTTTTCTGATTTTTGGCCTACCATTCTCGTCTCTTATTATTTCAATGCTTTCCGCAGTAACTGAAATACCGTTATTATACGCTAAAAACATATCCGGGGAATCTTTCAGCGTATCTCTAATGCCTTTATTAACGGCCCCCTTGACCTGTAGAAATGATCTCACATTCCGTTCAAGTAGACGTGGCCCAAATTCCTCATACAGCCTCGCAAGAATTTCTCCGTTAATAATCGCAAGATATACATTATATTTATCACTACAAACATTTTCCAGACAGTCGATAGTCGTATTGAATTTCTCGAAAAAATCAATTTCAATAGTTTCACGCATTTTACCCGAAATAAAACAACGATAAAGTCTATCTATATCCCATACATTGAACGATATTTCGGCATCATCAATAAAAATATTATTCAATGGAATCGATTTTACCAATCCATTAGTTATTGCTGTAATTCTAACTTTTTTAATGCTTTTTTTGTTCTTATGTAAGGTGAATGCAAATTCATATGTATCATCATCATGTTCAAAGGAGGCATACAAATCATTTATTGCTTTCCTGTAGAGTTGTATTGCTCTCTTCAGTGCCGCATCAACTTCATTTTTCGCAACACTCTGAAGCTTTTCATCATTAATAAATATGGAAACAAAGATATCAACTGAAGAGCAATCCTCCGAAATACTATATCCATTTAGCTGCAATCCTCTATCTCGATATGGACATATTATTGGATCTTCAACTTCTCCAGCTTCCTCAAGATAATCAAGAATTACAGATGCAAAAAAATCTTCATCACTCCAGCCGAAGGTTTCTGAATCCTTCGATAACATTACCTGTAGAAAAAACTCATTGTAAAACTCTAAAAGACTAACTGATTGTTTCAAAGCCACTACTCCTTAAAAAAATCTTTCCGAATCTGCTTTGCAATTCCATTCGCCATTACAGGCGGTACGGCGTTTCCTATTTGAGTAAATGCAGCAGTTCTCGGTCCTTCAAAATAATAATTATCCGGAAAGGACTGTATTCTAGCCGCTTCTCTCACAGTTATAGATCTAGCTTGTTCAATGTCTGGATGAATAAAATAATGTCCATCTTTAGAAAGGTGAGCTACTATAGTATGGCACGCCGGTAAATCATCAGCAACAACTTTAAACCGGTCCAAGAAAGCGGTTCTGTTATTATGAGTACACAATTCACTTGGCAAATCAGTATATTTCAATCGTCTATGCTCTGTTTTCCAAGCAGTAATAACTCTTTTATATATTTCTATATCACGATTTAAATGTGGTCTCGCAATATTCCATGTCAATACGTCAGCGTGGTTCCTTATACCATGTTCAAGAAGATAATTGCTATACTTTGTACTTTTATATTTATTATTTTCCTCACTTGGTTTTATTGAAGGCAAATCACTTAATAGGTCTTTTACGGTATACTTATGTATAATCTTTGGAAAATCAGGATACGAAAAGTTCTCCTCCTTTCTCCATCCGATTAAAATTATTCGGCATCGTTTTTGTAGAACACCAAATTCAGAAGCATCAAGAATATTTAGATCTGTCCTATAACCTATCTTGTCAAAGTCCGCTTGCATGTTTTTTAAATATAGTCCATTATTAGCTGATAATAATCCTGGGACATTTTCAAAAACAAAAGCTTTTGGTTTATATTTACTTAAAAACTTGCAATATAATTTGTATAAATAGTTTCTAGGATCACCATGCATACCATTTTCCTGCCTCGATCTCCCAATAATAGAATATGCTTGGCATGGTGGCCCACCGATTATCAAATCAACTTCCGATATATTGTTTTCCTTCTTTAAATTATCTATTTTTTCAAATATACTTGGTAGAGTATCGTTGCTCATTGTGTCATTAATGACAGTATCAAGTAGATGGCTTGGAACGCTATTAAATAGATCTTTTCGCTTAATAACCCCTCTCAGGTAATCGTTATATTTTTCCATCATGTTATTATTTTTACAGTAATAATAGCATATCCTCGTTCTTAATGTGGCACAAGCATACTCACTCATTTCGACATGTGCCACTGGGCTATAACCATCAGCGAGAAACCCCTCTGATAATCCCCCGGCTCCGGCAAATAGATCAATATAGTTTATTATTTTACTCAAAACATATACCGCCTTTAATAATCTGCATTAGTAAATCACTATCAGAACATAATCTTTAATCTTATCGGATAAAGTTCATATTTAATTATTATATCACTAATATCCATTATTTGTTACAGTCACCCAACAAATGCGAATTGATTACTGTGGGCGCTAATCTGCTGTCACTGATAAATAAAAATCGGCTATGTGTGGCAAACAGAATCCAGCCACTTTTCCTACGTAAAAATGTTTTTTTATGTTCCAGCCAGCTGCTTTCATTACATTCAATACATATAAACACTTGGGCATCTCCAAACGCTTATAGCGTTTCCAACAACGGCTCTTTCTATTGTCATCATCTGCCTGTACTCTGCTTGGCTTAGTCAATCAACTGTTTTCATAAAAGGTATACTGATTCCGGAGTTTTCTGTGCCCATTCTTCGCTTGACGTTTGATATAAATATTCATTTTATTGATCGTTTTCCTTGATTCCAATTCACTTGAATGTTTTCAAACATTCCCTTGGCTTATCTTTTGAATTGGACAGAAGAATTACTTTTATTAACACGCCCTTTTCTTTAAATCACAATCAATTCCGGTAATATTATTCCTGCTCTTTCAGCTATTTAAGTACTCCAAGCATCCAAATTCTTTTAATATTGCTGCACCATCGACTGCATAGAAAGACTGACCGTGAACTTATAGCACATGTGCCAATCCAATATCGATTGTTTCCGCTCTCATTCCATAGTTTGCTATTAATGCGTTGTGAGCGGATCTCGGAATTTATTTAATTGTTTATGCTTTCTTGCACTCAACTTTCATTATTTCCTGCTTCCCAATATTTATGAATTCCTCAAGAAGAAATATGTTTTAAGAGGACGATTATATTACTAGATTTAATCGTTCGAAGCCGGATTTCCACCAGACGTTTGTTTCCTATCTATTAAATTATGTACTTATTTATCGGTTTGTATTCTCGCTATAAAATCTCTCTACCATCTCCACCATCTCGCCCGGCAGCCGTTCCAGTGTCTTTGCCTTTAAGGTATCCGGTACGCCGTAAAAGGCCTCCGCAATGCCGCCGGCGATGCAGGCGATGGTGTCGCTGTCGCCGCCGATGGAGATCGCAGTGCGCACGGCGTCTTCAAAATCTGTTGATTCAAGGAAACAGATGATCGCCTGAGGGACTGATCTTTGGCAGGAGGAATCAAAGCTGTACCATGTTCGGATGTTGTCGACGTTTTCGTCAAGCCGGTAGCCGAAATTTTCCGTCACGTACCTGCGGATCTGATCCTTGTCCCGTAGTGTCCTTGCCAGGAAGATCGAGGCGGCCACAGCCTGGGCGCCTTTGATCCCTTCGGCGTGATTATGGGTGGCGGCGGCGCTTTTTTCGGCTTCCGCCAATGTGTCATCAAGATTGCCGTGCCAGTATCCGACTGGGCTGACACGCATCGCGGAGCCGTTGCCATAGCTGAAGTACGGTTTCGGATCCCGTGAAGCCGCCCAGATCATGAAGGCCTTCCCATAGCCGGCCCGCGGATATTTCCAGTACCATTTTCTGTATGCTTCTGCGTAGGAAAGGCCATTCAGAAGCGCGTCCATCGTTGCGATAGTGAGGACGGTGTCGTCCGTAAATTTCGAAAACGGCGTGAATAGTTCGAATTTCTTGGATTTCAAATTGTGCCGCTCATAGATGCTTCCGACGATGTCGCCGCATATTGCTCCGATCATGGGTCCGTCCTCTCTTTCCGGTCGTTATATAATTTGAATCGCCGTGGCAGGTGATGTCCTGCGTCCTCTGAATTAACATTACTATCTTGTCAATATCAACATATAATTAAAACAGAAGATTATCAATGCCTGCATGTAAAATTTTGTTTACCTGATTACGCATGACGCTGGCGAATCGGGCATTTTCAAAGCAAGTTGAGCTGGCGATCGACTGTTTGCTAAGCCGTGTCGATTTTAGGTAGGCTTGTATATAGCCCCTTTTTATGGTATATTGAAAAAAATAAATAGGGAATGCGCGCTTAATCCGTCATCGGAGCGGGAGAACCAACTTTTGGGGTGTATCACAGTATCGTGTAGGGCAACCTTTCCAGCCCGAACCCGTCAGCTAATCTCGTCAGCGTTGGAAGAGGATCTGCAGGCAATTCGCCTTGTGTTTCGCGTACCCGTGAATCATTCGCCGCAGGCTCTCGCCCGCGGCATTTTTTCGCTGCGCGCTGTTCCGGCACTTTCCCTGCATTGCAGGCGAGCTTTTGAAAGGCGGGATATGATGATTCTTTTTGATCAGCATGAAAATGACATATTGGAAAAACTGAGCCGGGATGCATCCGCCAGCGGCCGCATCGATCCGGGGCTCTATGACGTGTACGGCGTAAAGAAGGGCTTGCGTGATATCAACGGCGTCGGTGTTCTGGCGGGGCTGACACAGATCGGCGAGGTCATCGGCCATGACGTCTCCGAAGGAAAAAGGATCCCGGCGCCGGGCAGATTGATCTACCGGGGTTATGATGTATCAGAGATCGTCGAGAACTATATCCGCGACGATCGCTTCGGTTTTGAGGAGACTATTTATCTGCTGCTTTTCGGGCGCTTGCCAGGATGCGGCGAGCTTATGGCATTCAATGGGCTTCTGGATAAATTCAGGGCACTCCCGGACAGATTTATTAAAGAAAGCATCCTGACGTCGCCCTGCCACGACATGATGAATTCCCTGGCCAGGTCTGTGCTGGCTCTGTACAGTTATGATGAAAATGCGGATGATATCTCGATTGACAACGTCATCCGGCAGAGCCTGCAGCTGATTGCCAATCTCCCGATGCTGACGGTCTACGGTTATCAGGCTTTTCTCCACTATCACTGCCACGACAGCCTGACGATACACAATCCAAAACCGGGGCTGGGCACCGCGGAAAATATTCTCCATATGCTCAGGACGGATAGCTCCTACACCAGGGCGGAAGCCCGGCTTCTCGATCTGCTGCTGGTGCTGCACGCCGAGCATGGCGGCGGAAACAATTCGTCGTTTATCACCCATATCGCCACATCGACGGCGACGGACACCTATTCGGTCATCGCGGCTGCCCTCGGCTCGCTCAAAGGCCGTCGGCAGGGCGGCGCCAACGTGATGGCGGCGCTGATGCTCGATGATCTCAAGGATCATGTCAGCGACTGGGCAAACGAAAAGGAGCTCGCGCGCTATCTGCAGGCGATCCTGGACCGGAAGGCCTTCGACGGCTCCGGTTATATCTACGGCTTTGGCCATGCGGTCTATTCCATTTCGGATCCGAGAGCGGAAATGCTCAGGAAATATTCCAAGGTGCTGGCTGAAGAAAAGGGCTTCACCGATGAGTTCCGCCTGTATGAGACTGTGGCGAAGCTGGCGCCTGACGTGATTCGAAAGTCCAGGAAGATTTATAAAGGCGTCTGTGTCAATGTGGATTTCTATTCGGGCTTTGTCTTCAAGATGCTGGGAATCCCCCGGGAGCTCTTCACCCCGCTTTTCGCCGTGTCGAGGATCGTAGGCTGGAGCGCCCACAGGATCGAGGAACTGGTGAACGACGGCAAGATCATCCGGCCGGCTTATAAGAGCATCGCGTCCCGCCATGACTATGTCGGCATTTCCGACCGGGCGTGAAAATTGATCTTTAGCAGCGAAAAGAAGCCTCGCGGCCGTCCCTGGTATGATGGCTGCGGGCTTCTTTCTTTGGAGCATTTATTTGCACTATTCAAGTGAGGCGATATATTTTTCGGCCATGATGCCGGCGACGGCTCCGTCTGCCGCTGCGGTGACGATCTGCCGGATCTGCTTGGTCCGGATGTCTCCGGCGGCGAACACGCCGTCCACGCTGGCTTTGGTGTCCTCGGAGGCGACGATGTATCCGGCGTCATCCAGTTCCAGCTGGCCTTTGAAGAGCGCGCTGGCCGGATCGTAGCCGATATAGACGAAGGCGCCGTCCACAGGCAGTTCCGAAAGCTCTCCGTTGTTCACGTCTTCCAGCAACAGGCTCTTCAGCGAATACGCCTCGGCGTTGACTTCACGGATCACCTTATTGAGAACGAAATCAATTTTCGGGTTTTTCCTTGCCGCTTCTATTTCGCTGGCCGCTGCCCTGAAGCCGTCCCTTCTGTGGACGATGGTGACCTTTGTCGCAAAGCGCGTCAGGAACATGGCTTCTTCGATGGCCGAACTGCCGCCGCCGATCACGGCCACATGGCGATCCTGGTACATGGCGCCGTCGCAGGTGGCGCAGTAGTGGATGCCTTTGCCCTTGGCCTCGTAGGCGCCTTTGGCGTCAAGCAGCCTGGGGCTGGCGCCGGAGGCGATAATGGCCGATCTGGCGAAATATTCGGCGTCCTCGGTCTTTATATATTTGATATCTTTGGCAAGGTCGATGTCGAAGATCTCCTTGAACTCGCAAATTTTTGCGCCGAAGGAAATCGCCTGGCCGCGCATGTTGTCGGTGATGTCGCGGCCGCTGACGACGCCGTCGGTGCCGGGATAATTGGCGACGTGGTAAGTGGTCGCGGCCTGCCCGCCGCAGACGCCCTCTTCAAGAAGCACGGTGTCCAGCCTGGCTCTGGCGGCGTAGATGGCTGCGGACAGCCCTGCCGGGCCGCCGCCCAGGATCAGCGTGTCGCATTCGATCTTCTTGCGCTCGAGCTTCGGCAGGGCTTCGCCGAAGGTTTCCTCGATGGCCTTTCGCATCTGCGGCTTGTTGATATAGCCGTTCATCCGCGTGCCGATCTCAGCCCCGTGCTTGAAAAACAGAATCGTTGGGCTGCTGGTGACATCCAGCGACACGGCTAGCTCCCTGTTTTCCTGCCGGTAGATCTTCACGAATTTGACATGGTCGCTGTAGGTGTCTGCCAGATTTTCAAAAATCGGCGCCAGGACTTCGCAGGGCGGACACTCGTCCGAATAGAAATCGACGATGACCGGCTTGTCGCTTTTCAGGACCTCCTGCTCGAAATTGTCTTTATTGATGTAGTTTATATATTCATTCATCTCGGTGTCTTCCTTTCCTTCTGATCAGTGCCTGACCGCGAAATACGGGCATCGGATGCCGATGCAGTCTTTATTGTCAAGGCTTTGCCTGCAGTGATAAGCGGTGGGCTCCATGTCCCCGAAATCGCCGGTGACGGCCATATAGGCCCGGATGGCCGTGATCGCTTCGCGCTTGCAGCAGCGGGCGCCGCCATGGTCGCTCATGTCGAGCAGGGCCGTTCCCGTGACCCGGTTCGCGACGCTCCTGGCGGCCCCGGCCAGCGGCGTCGCCTTCCGCACCACCGACGCCGCGATGCCGGCGCCGGCACAGGCCCCGCAGGTGCCGGCGAGCCCGCAGCTCCCGCCCCTGAAGTCTTTTCCCCGCCGGATGGCCTCCAGTATTTCGTTCTCGTCCCTGTACCCCTTGAAATTCTGATAGGCCGCAACAAGGATGGCGGGGACAAGACTGTGATATTCCGGTCCGTGCATCTTCAGCCCCGGCAGTTCGAAGACCGATATGGCCAGCCGGACCGGGTCCTTTTCTTCGCTGTTTGACAGCAGCCGCCCTGCAATGGCGAGTATGTCCCCCCGATGGCACTCGTCGCAGACATAATGCCCTTCCTCGCAGCATGAATCCGTCATTTTCGCCGCGCCGCAGATCACGCAGGTCCTCAGCGTCGGTTGGCTGTCATAAGCGATATCATGGCCGCATAGGACGCAGCCTGTCTTTTCAGCTGGCATATTCTTCATCACCCTTTGCCATTTCGAGTATCTCGTCCAAATAATAGTTGATCCCTATTTCGTAAAGCTCCTGGATCGGCCTGCAGTCCGGCGTCAGAATATCGCCGCCGTTCTTGTTTGCTGCCACGACGCCGCAGCCGCCGCCGCAGACAATATCATAGGCGCAATCCTTGCAGGCCGGTATCGTCGCGACGTCCCTCTGCTGCCAGCAGCCTATGGCGTTTTCATTGACCGCGACTTCCGGCCAGAACGTGCCGAGCTTGTATTCCTGCCTGCCGCAGCTGGCGGTGCATCCGTAGATTTCACCGTTCAGATCGAACACCATCTCGGATTTGCCTGCCGGACAGGTGTCAAAGCTCGGCAGCGGCAGCTCGCCTGTCTCGACCAGATAACGTATGCCTTTGAAGTCCGGCTTGTGGAATTTGGCCATGACCGGGTATTTTTTGCCCAGCTCCGCCACTCTGGCCCAGAGTTCCACCTGGGTCATCAGGTGCTCGGGTTTTGAGTAGCATTCGAAGAGCTCGTAATTCCTGCCGATTTGGGTCTTAAATAGATGCTGCGGCAGATCGAGCCAGCCTTTTTTGTCAAGATAGTCCGCCAGCTGCACCAGCTCGTCGACATTCTCCCAGTCCGTGACGGTCCTGAGATTGACCGGCATGCCGTTATCAATGGCGGCTTCCATTCCTTGGACGACCTGCTCAAAGGTCCCGCGTTTATTGGCGGTGCATCTTCTCGCATCGTGCACCTCCCGGTCACCGTCCAGCGTGAACTGGACCTCCTTGATCCTGGCCTTTTTTAAAATCGGGACAAAATCCGCAAAATCGTATCCGTTGGTCACCATCGCAAGCTCATAATCTTCAAGAGCGCATTTATCCACGATGTAACTGATGATCTCCCTCTGCGCCGGCGAATTCACCAGGGGCTCGCCTCCGAAAAGCGTGATATAGGGTTTTACCGCCGCATCCCTGTATTCCTTTCGGATATGGTCGAAGAATGCATCCACAGTCTCCTTTTGGATCAGAGCCGGCGCCCCGTCGATGCCGTGCTGGAAACAGTAAGTGCACGCCAGGTTGCAGCCGTAGGTCGGGATCAGCATCAGCTGGGTCTGGGAATCAGCCGAATCCCGCCTGAATTCCTTATATGCATCGGCATATGCCTGCCGGTATTCTTCCTCGTTATGGTATAAATAGCCGCGCTCCAGCAGATAAGCCGCCAGTTCCGGATCCGGAGCCGCTCCGTCTTTTATTTTAAGAAAACTTTCATGTTCTGCTTCAGTCATGATGTCGAAGCTGCCGGAAAGCGGATTCAGTATCGCGTACCCGGCGCCGTTCAATTTGACGATGATGTTGTTTTTCGCGTAAATCATGGCGACCCTCCAAAGTCGATCGTTTGTGTTTCACTCCGGCCATCCGGGCCGGACTGCCGCCCGAAGGCGGCGGGGCAGATCCCCGGCCGCTTTTCGCGCGGATCCAGACCCGCTGTCCACGGGCGCTGCCATTAGTTATGGCAGCCCGGAACATATTTGGCGTTTTTCGAGCAGCACTGGGCTGTCGTATAAGTGCTGCAGCATTTTGCTGCGCTTTTATCTGTCACCTTTTTCATTGTCTCACCTCCCTGTCAAAATCATTTATATGCCTTAAGCGTGATGCTGGCAAAGTCATACCCGTTTTTCAGATACTCTCTCCTGCCGAGAATCTCGGTGCGGCTGAAGCCCGCCGAAAGTATGGATTGGAGATATTCTCCCTCTGTCACCGCGCCGCCAAAGCACTGCGCCCTGGCTTCGGCGCTGTCCCTGATTTCCTTTGGCAGCGGCCTGGCCGACACAGCGTCCGAAATTACGAATCTCCCGCCCTTTTTCAGGACTCTGGCGATCTCCCGGAAAACCTTTTCCTTGTCTTCCGCGTGATTGATGACGCAATTGCTGATGACCGCATCAAAGCGCCCCTCTTCATAAGGCAGCTCTTCAATGCTTCCGCAGTCGAAACCGATGTTGGATACCCCTTCGCGCGCTGCGTTTGACTTGGCCGCCGCTACCATTTCCGGCGTCAGGTCCAATCCGCGCACATTTCCTGCCGGACCGCAGCGCCTGGCGGCTTCGATGGCTTCGGCGCCCCTGCCGCTGCCCAGATCCAGAATGCTTTCGCCCTCCCGGATCTGCAGAAGATCGATATTGCTTCCGCAGCTTAGGTCGCAGCTGCTGATGCTTTCAGCGGCATAGCGGTTTTGGATCATTTCCTGCTCGTTCATGTTTATCCCCTGTCTGCGCTGTCTATAAAATCAGAGAGGCTGCTTGCCTCCCTGATCATTCTTATTTATATCCCTCAGGATTTGAGCGCTTTGTCGATGGCTGCCTGATTGAATCCTACGATATACTTGCCGTTGATATTGATTACCGGCACGCCCTGCTGGCCTGTCTTTTCGATCATCTCCATCGCTGCGGTTCTATCCCTGGATACGTCCAAATCCTCATATGCTACGTTTTTGGATTCCAGGTATCTCTTTGCGGTGGTGCACCATGGGCATGTCGGCGTTGAAAATACTTTAACTGTCATTTAAATTACCTCCTGTGATCTTGCTTTTCGTTGATCGATGCGTTCACTGCATCTCCTTATGTTTTTAATATACCCCCTACCCGTATGCTTAAACAGGATCTTTTTATACTTTTTTAAAATAAAAAAAACGCCCCGCAAATTGCGGAGCGTGTTCGCTTAAAGGTGCAAAACGTAAAATCGCACCGAAAACAGCATAAAAAAGTCGTGCTATTTTTAGTGGGTGTTTTGTGCTTAATATGAAAACATACATTGATTATGCCTGATTGGGCAACTCTTTATAAGGCTACTTCCGTTCAGTCAATCCAGCAGTAATCTGCTTGAAAAAATCCGCACTCCAAATATCCAGAACGCCCGTATCCCGTATAAAAGGGGTCACATCTCCTTTTGCCTGTTTATAATCAATTGAATCAAATCGATCGCTAAGCATGTTCTTAATGTCAGATAACTCAAATTTCGTATCTTCTTTTATGTGCCCCGATTGAAGCAGCCTGGCTCTCAAATGTTTTCGATTGAACGAAATCCCTTTTGAGAGATAAAATACATAGTCATATAAGTCCCGTCCCTTGACTCGGTTTTTCCAGGCACGTCCGATTACAGCATGGAGCTTGCCAGCGAAGAGGGACGGCGCATCGTATAGGTTAACTTCATACGGGACAGGCTGTAATCGATATTTGCGTTCAAAAGTCGCATATTCCGGCGGATTCACATCGATCTCAAACTTGATTTTAGTAAGCTCGTTGTTTGAAACACCTGAAAAATCCTTGTCCGCTGAATAAAACATCAGTAAATGTTCTTTGGTGTTTGCTCTTAAAAAAGCTGATTGAATATTTGAGTCGAAAGATTTTTCTTTATCGCCAATCATAACATTCAGTCCATACGCTCTAACTGCCTTCTCCAAAGCAGGGAAATATGATTGGATCTCAAAATCATCCTCCGCACGCATCAGCGAAAAGTCTAAATCCTCCGAAAAACGGTCCAGACTATAGAATATTCTTAGTGCCGTACCTCCATAAAACGCAGCCTTGCTAAAAAAGCCTGCCCTGCTTAACTCGCATAGAACTATTTCCTGAATTACTTCTTTCATTGCATTTTTCTGATCATACACAGTTTGCGCCTTATATGTTTGGATCATTTGTTCCACTAATGTATTCATTTAAGCATCCTCCGCATCAGGGCGTATAACTTCTTCACATTTCTGCTTGGATACCGTTCTGCCAGTATTCCCAGATTTTCAAGATTTATCTTCTTAAGCTCATGTTCATCGATCCGCAGGTCAGCAAATAAAAGATTCTGAAGCTCTGTGTAATTGGTTGCAGGTCCCATCTTATATAACTGGTCGCAGAGCGCTTTTTCTCTTGACGCTATCATAAATGAATAGCTGCCTTCCTCTATTATTTCAAGTCCCAAGGAATAGACTGATGATGGAACATCCATGTACATATATGTCCCAAAGTGGTTGATAAATGTCTTCTTTTTTTTCTTTTCAAAGGTTGCAGATGTAAATGTATATACAGCTTCAGGAATCATCCCATAATATCCAAGTGCAAATTCAAACGACAAATATGAGGGGCCATAAATACTTCCTGCCAGCAGATAACCGGGGGTTGATCTGTCTGTCTCATAAAGTCCCTTGGTGATTTGTATATATTCTCCTTCTCGAACCATGCGTGTCAGTTTATCCGCCGGACTAGCATATTGACACAGTTCATTCAGAATCATCGCCGTTGTTTTTATCATATTTTCACCTCATAATCGTATTTTACTCGATAATCTGGTGATAATCAACCATCTTTTATATTCATTATTTGTGCTAAAATCAACACGATTTTTGAATTTGCACCGCTAAAGCAACCCCGTTGCAAATTGCGGAGCGATATTGTCAGCCTTTTCCCGGCCCCTGGTCCAGATATTCCAGCCGCCTTCCCTGAAGTTTACTTATTTCAGCGATCATTCGCCGCCTTTTTACCTCGAGTGCCGCCGTGCTGTCCGCACTGTTGATGAAGGTCCCCCGCCAGCTGACGGCGCCTTCGACATAGTCCGTCAGCGCTTCGTCGGCGCCGCAGAAGCCGGTAATAAGCCGGAGAGGCCCGGCGGCGCCCATGATCCGTTCCCCCAGCACCCGGATCCGATCATGGTCCACCAGAAAATGCTCGAAAACGGTGGGTTTTTTCTGCGGATACGCCTGTTTTCCCGTTTGATCCTTATTTCCTTCCGTGACATCATCTTTCTTTCCCGTATCAGCTTTTTCCGGACAGAATAGACCGAAAAGTTCGCTCACCATATTGACGCCGGTGCAATGGTACACCTCTGTGGGCGTCTGGCTCGGTATCCTGGCGTCGATCTCCAGGACCTTCAATATGCCGCCGTCATCGATCACTTCAACGTCCATGATCCCCCGCAGTTCGAGTATCGTCGCCAGCCTGACGGCCAGCTCCTCGAACTGCCGTCTCATGACGTCAGGAATGTCGCAGGGCGCCGTCACCCGCTTGCAGTCATAGTCCGGATCCATATGGATCTCCGTGACCTCATAGGTCCTATAACTGCCCGGCTGCCCGATCACTTCGATCGAATAGGACGGGCCGGTCAGGAACTCCTGGGCGATCCATTCTTCGCCCGCAGGCCGGCTTGACAGGAATGCCTCGAGTTCGTCCTTGGTACCGATATGCCGCACGCCGTGGCTGCCGCTTAAATTAGAAGGCTTTACAATATACGGCGTCTTGCAGCCGGGATAATATTGCGGCGCCGGAATCCCGCTTTCGTGGATCAGCCGGTCGGACAGCAGCTTCGAGGAAGAGATCGCATAAGCCTTCGGATCGAAGGCAAGAACGAAGCCGTATTCGACGGACATCCGCTGCAGCGCCGCCAGCGCCTCGTCATCCTCCAGCGCCGGCAGCACCAGATCCGCGTCCATGAATGCGGTAAGTATTTCCGTATTTTTTTCCATCACGTCATATTGCATAAACCGATGGCAGAGCGGCCGCGCGATCGGATTTTCCCGCCTGTCCACGAGGGTCGTCTCAATTCCTGCCTTTAGCGCCAGGTAGGCGGCTTCCAGGCCCTGCAGCTTTCCGCCGACGATCACCAGTTTTTTCATATCAGCACCTCATACTTTACTTGGATAAAATCCACCGGATGATTTGCTTCACAAATCGGGCGGACTGTTAGAACAGAATCATCAGGCTGACGCCCATCACCAGCATGCCGGACAGCAGGCCGTAGATCGTCAGATGATGTTCCCCGTATTTCCTTGCAGTCGGCAGCAGCTCGTCGAAGGATATGTAGACCATGATCCCGGCGATGCTTGCAAATATAAAGCCCAGAACCAGCTCGTTGATGAACGGCGCCAGGAAAAGAAAGGCGAATACGGCTCCCACCGGTTCGGCGGCGCCGGACAGCAGCGAATAATAGAATGCCTTTTTTCTGCTGTTGGTGGCGCAATACACCGGCACAGCCACGGCGATGCCTTCCGGGATATTGTGGATCGCGACGGCGATGGCGATGATGACGCCGAGCTTCGGTTCGCTGATGGCGGACATGAATGTCGCCAGGCCTTCGGGAAAATTGTGGATCGTTATCGCAAGCGCCGTCAGCAGGCTGGTTTTCATCAGGTGGTGGGAATCGGCCGGCGGAATGAAACAGCTGTCCGCCTCTTCGATGCTGTACATTTCGTGGGGATTCTCAAATGACGGTATCATCTTGTCGATAGCGGCGATGAGCAGGATCCCGCAGAAGAAAGCCAGCAGCGCCATCCAGCCGCCCCTGGTTTCGCCGAGTCCCTGGATCAGGTGTTTTTTAGCGTCGGGCAGGATCTCCATGAAGGAGATGAAAATCATGATCCCGGCGGAGAAGCCGAGGGCATAGGAGATGAATTGCCTGTTCGTCGTTCTGAACAGCAGGACGAAAAGACCGCCGAATCCGGTCGACAAGCCTGCAAGCAGGGCAAGCGACAATGCAAAAATCAAATTGTCGTTCATATATGCGCACTTCCTGTATGTTAATCCTGGTTGTAATGGTATATAATAAATACTAACATAAATCCAACGTCAGGTAATACAATTTTTATCGGTGATTCGCGGCGCGATATATTGACAATTCGCGCGACTGATGTACATTTAAGCTGTACGCGAAATATTTTGCTTAAGGGGGGATAGTAATGAAAAGGATATTGATCCCGATCGATGATTCAGAGTATTCCAAAAGGGCTATGGCTCAAGGCGCCGAGCTTGCCAGGACTATGGGCTCCACGGTCGTTCTGGTGCATGTCATCCCGCTGATGCCGCAAATCCGCAAAGGCGACCCGGGCGCCCTGCTCGGCACCAATTATACGTCGGCGGCGGAGGCGATGATGAAGGAAGCCAAGGCGTCCTTCGGCGATATTGCTGACAGGGTCGAAACTGTCATCCTCAAAGGCGATCCGGCAGGAGAGCTGCTCCAATATATTTCGTCCTGGCGAAATATCGACGTGATCATCATGGGCTCCCATGGAATAGGCTCGGCTGCGCGGCGGTTCCTGATTGGAAGCGTCACGAACAAATTGCTGCATCATACCAACAAGCCTGTCCTTGTCATCCGATAGAATGCAACAAACCCGGCGATCCAGTCCCTGGATGCCGGGTCTTTTATTATCCCGAATCTGCTTGTCTCATCTATTGTCAGATCGTTCCGCCATATCCGGCACATAATCGTGGTCGATGGTTATCACGGCGCCGTAGCTCGGATTCAGATCCTTTACCGCCGCCATGATCGTCCGTTTGAGCTGCTCATCGGACATTTTGAATTCGAAGGGCACGACGACGTCGAATATGATGTTCGTATGGGTCACGCTCCAGACCGCCCTGAAATCGTGGATGCGAAGCTCTGGGGATATTTCGCCGACCAGCGCGGCGACATCCTCTTTCAGACGATTGGTCCGATCATCGTTCATCACTACCGGATCCAGATGGATGACCAGCTGGATGTCCATTTCTTCCTTGAAATCACGCTCGATATTGTCGATGATGTCATGGCTCACCATGATATCCTGCTCGGCGGGCACTTCGCAGTGGACGGATGCGTAGCACCGACCGACTCCGTAATTGTGCACGCTCAGGTCGTGAAGACCGATAATGCCGTCGTAGCTGAGGATCCTGTCGTAAATTTCCCTGACCGTCTCCCTGGATGGGGGATTGCCGAGCAGCGGACTGATGGTCCCGATGATCAGCTGGATCCCGGATATAATTATGAATACCGATACGGCGGCTCCCAGATAGCCGTCCAGGTTCAGCCCCGCCATCCTGTTGAGGAGCGCCGACGCAAGCACCGCCGATGTCGCGAAGACATCATTCCTGCTGTCAGCAGAGGTAGCCAGCAAAGCGGATGAATCGATCAGCCTGCTGATTTTGCGATAAAACATATATTGCCAAAGCTTCAGGATTATGGCGATCACAAGGATGCCCAGCGACGAGAGCGTAAAATCGATCTCTTCCGGATGCAGGATCTTTCCCACCGACGTGATCAGCAGCTGGACGCCCAGAAACAGAACGATGATGGAAACCGCCAGACCGGATACATATTCCATCCTGGCATGGCCATAGGGATGATCGGCGTCCGCCGGCTTGGCGGAGATCTTGAATCCCGCCCAGGTGACCAGCGAGGATCCGGTATCGGTCAGATTGTTCACGGCGTCGGCGATCACGGCGATACTGCCCGTCATCAGACCTGCGATGATCTTGATGAAAAACAGCAGGAAATTCGTGGCGATCCCCGTCAGTCCTGCGAATTTCCCATACTCCTCGCGCACTTTCATATTCGAGGTTCTTTCATGGTTCCTGACAAATATTCTTATCAGAAGATCGGTGATCATCGTCCTGCTCCTTCAGCCCGGCGGCAATGGCCGTTGACCTGCTTCTTTATGCCTGCGGTCAGCACCCTGCTTCTCTATACCTGAAGCCAGTGGCCGGCGACATTTCCCGTATAAAAAATCTTGCAGCCGCAGCTGCAATTTTTATTGTATAATATGAATTGCTATTAATCAACAAGGTCAGGGAGAATCAGTCAATAACGATCAGGGAGGCTCAGCCAATGACGATACCGTCCGAAACCGCTCTTAAAAGAAGATCTGTCGCTTATATGGTCCTTTGCGCCATTTTATGGAGCACTGCCGGCATTTTCATAAAAGTCATCCCGTGGAATCCGCTGATCATCGCGGGCGTCCGCAGCCTGATCGCCGCGGTCCTTTTCTATTTTTTCATGCGGGCGATGAAATCGCGCTTCGTGCTCAACCGGTATTCGATGCTAGGCGGGTTCTTCCTAGCCGGAACATTCATATTTTTTGTCACCGCCAACAAGCTGACGACGGCCGCCAACGCCATCGTCCTTCAATATACGGCGCCGATGTTCATCCTGATCCTGTCCGCGCTGTTTTTCCACCAGAAATTCCGCAGGGGGGACATCCTTGCCGTCGCGGTCATAACCGCCGGCATCTCCCTCTTTTTCTTCGACCAGCTGTCCTTCGGGTATCTTCTCGGCAACCTGCTCGCCATCGTCGCCGGCATCTTCTTCGCCAGCATGTTCATTACGAATGGCCGGGCTGACTCGGATTCGCGCATGAGCGGGATCCTGATCGGCCATCTGCTGACGGCGGCCATCGGCATTCCGGTGATATTCTTCTATCCGATCTCTGTTACGCCGGCCACGACCGTCCTGATCCTCGCCCTGGGCGTGGTCCAGATCGGCATACCCTATATTCTATACGGCCTGGCCGCCAAACACTGCTCGGCGCTGGCCTGCTCGCTGCTCGGCACCATCGAGCCCCTGCTTAATCCGGTCTGGGTCTTTATATTCGCAGGCGAAAAGCCGGGCTTCTATGCACTATCCGGCGGCCTGATCGTCATCGTCGCCATATTCATCTGGCTTATATGGAGCGGCAAAAACGACAGCATGTCCAAAGCCGCCTGACACCACTCCGTTTCATGACCCGTCCGCCGGCGCCTGAAGCGGCGTCGCTTCCCGCCCGATTGTCTTCATCCTGATTTATTTTGATCTCAGTTCTTCCGCCAGCACTTTTTTAACGAATATCGAGCAGATCGTCGGGTCGAACTGGCTTCCCGCATGAGCCAGCAGCTCCTCGACGGCTTCGTCGGCGGCCATGGCTTTTCTGTACGGACGATCGCTGATCATGGCGTCGTAGGCATCGACAATGGCGAGTATTCGCGCAAGCAGCGGGATATCCTCACCGGAAAGCCCCTTCGGATAGCCTGAGCCGTCCCAGCGTTCGTGGTGCGCCAGGATATATCTGGCGACATTGGACAGTTCCGGTACGGATTTGACGATCCGATACCCGACCTCCGAATGGCGCTTCATCTTTTCCCATTCCTCCGGCGTCAGCTTTCCGGGCTTGTTCAGCACAGTGTCGCTGATGGCGATCTTGCCGATGTCATGAAGCACCGCGAAGATTTCCAGTTCCTTTTCTTCGGATCTGGACAGCCCCACTTTTTTGCCGAGCCGCTCCGAAAGCGCCTTGAGGCGTTCTCCATGCTCCTCGGTCTCAATATCTTTTTCATAAAGCGATCGCCGGATGGAATCGATGACATAATAACGGGAGCTGTCTGTCTGCGTCAGCTTGCTTCGGAAAAGCATGTCCTCGGCGTTTTTAAGCATGGTGATGATGCTGTCATCCGGCTGCGTCATCGTGGAGACGCCGTAGGCGATGCTTGCGGGAAGCTTGGTTTCGCTGTCGATGATACTGAGCCTGTCCGTTACAGCTTTGCACAGATCGAGCGTCTCGGCATTGTCGACTCCCGGCAGCAGCACCACAAATTCATCCCCGCCCCATCTTGCAACGATGCCGCGCCTGGCGCAGATGTCGTTTATTTCCCGGGCGAAAAGCTTCAGCAGCTCGTCGCCCTTCTGCCTTCCAAATATATCGTTGACGATTTTGAGACCGTTGATATCCCAAAGGATCAGTGATACCGGCAGGCTTCCGCTTCCCGCCCGCTCCAGCTGCTCTTCGAAAAAACGCCTGTTGAACAAGCCTGTCAATATGTCGTGATAGCTGAGATAGACGATCTCATGCTCGCGGCTTTTGCGCTCGACGATTTCACTCGCAAGCTCATCGCTGGTCTTTGAAATCTTCCTCAGATAGTTATAGACGAGAAAGTAGATCAGGGCTCCTGTAACGAAAACATAGACCCATCCTTTGATAATGCTTATTTCAAGGATCACTGCATTGTCGCTGACAAGCGTGTTCAGGATCCGGTCCGAAGCCAGTATCCAGACAAAGCCAAACAGCAGGTAAATCGCCGTGATCTTCTTTGCCTGCTGCTGATAATTGAATTTGTGATTGTTCTTTCCCGGGTCTCCCTGCTGTTCGAACAGATTCTGATCGAGGGCCGAATCCGCCTTTTTCTGCTGATCCATCGACACCTCCCGGCATATTTGCCCGGCATTCATATTTTAATTTTCTTAATCGGACTCGCTCTGATTGAAATCCTGATTCAGGATGACGATATCGACTCTTCTGTTCTTTGCTTTGTTTGCCGCTGTGTCATTGGGCGCGATCGGGCGATATTCGCCATATCCCACGGCGCTTATTTTTGATGCTGGAAAGCCGCCGCGGTCGACCATCAGCTCCAGCACTTTTGCGGCCCGCATGACCGAAAGCTCCCAGTTGTTCTTGAAATCGCTGTTGGATATCGGAACATTGTCTGTGTTCCCTTCAATTCTGACATAATTTTTTACGGTTTTCAATGTTTTTCCGATTTCTATAAGGGAGCTGACATTATCCGGTTTTATCGCCGTGCTGCCGGATTCGAAAAGCACCGTATCCTTGAGGCTGATCACAACGCCGCGCTCGCTGGTGGATACGCTGACTTCCTGCTCGAGGCCCTTGTCTTTCATCATTTTCTTGACTTGCTTGGCGACTTCCGCAAGCTGCTGCGCTTCCTCCGCCCGCAGGGCGTCAAGCTCTTCCTCCGATATCTCTTCGCCTTCCATCTGCTCCAGGTCACCGCCGGCAGGATCGTTGAATGCGATCTCCTCTACAGGGCTTCCCTCTTCGCCGCCATCGATTTTCTGGTTGTCGCCCGCCAGGGCTGAATTCAGGGATTTGGCAAGCTTTTCATATTTCGTCGCGCTGATATTGCTCATCGCATACATGATGATGAAGAAAATCATCAGCAGTGTGATCAGGTCGGAATAGGTGAGCAGCCAGCGCTCATTGTTTTCATGCCCTTCGTCATGGGACTTTCTCCTGGATCCCATCGCTTATGTCTCCTTTTGCGCCTGCAAAGCCTGCTTTTTCTTTCCGGCCGGCTCTTTGCCCTCGGCTTTTTCGCCCTTGGCGCCCGACAATTTTGCGATCTCGTTCGGAGACATGAAGCCTTTGAGTTTTTCCTCTATGAAATTGGGGTTCGCGCCCTCCTGGAGCATCAGAAGCCCTTCAATGATCATTGAATTGCGTACGACCTCGCGTTTGCTTTTCGCTTTCAGATTGGATGCGATCGGCAGCCACAGGATATTGGCGCTGCCGACGCCGTATAGCGTCGCAATGAATGCGACGGCGATTTTTTCGCCCAGCGCCGACGGATCGGAAAGCTCGCCGAGGATCGATATGAGCCCCATGACCGTTCCGACTATTCCGAAGGTCGGCGCATAGCCGCCGGCTGCCTCGAAGATCGCCGCGCCGGTCTTGTGGCGGTGCTGCATCATTTCAAGGTCGAGCTCCAGGGCGTCCCTGGTCTTGACCGGATCCAGGCCGTCCAATATGAAGCCGAGCCCCTTTTTCGTGAACTGGTCTATGTCAGGGTTCTCATTCATTTCCTTTTCGAGACTCAGGATACCTTTTTGCCTTGCGGTCTTGGACATGGTCTTGAGCGTGTCGATAAGCTTCAGAAGATCGATCTTGTCGTTCTTGAAAGCGACTTTCAGAAGTTTCGGGATCCGCAGGATCTCGGCCTTTGGAAAGGATATGCCGATAGCACCGAGTGTTCCGCCGAATACGATCATGAATCCGGTCAGGGACACCAGCGCGATAACGCTCCCGCCCTCCAGAATGAATGCGACTACCAGGGACGCCAACGTGAAAAGCAGAAATGCTATAATAAATATATCCATTGCAGATCCTCCGGCTAAAGCTGAATCAATAGTCATGAAATACGCCGCACAGGTGTCCGTCGAATAGCACGCGTGGTCCTGTACTATTTAAATGTCGGCATGATTCTGCTTAACTTTAGCCGAAATCGACACATTGTCGAAATTATTTCCGTTGACGCCGCTCCATCGCCTCCGACGCATCGTCAGATCGTCCATTGGTCATGGACGATGCCAACCAGATACCACCCGTCTGTCGATTTTTCAAGAACGATCCTCAGGCTGCACCAATCCATGCCTTCGTATTGCTGGTCGAATCCCTTGAAATGGAATTCGACAAAAACGGCATCCGGATAAGCTTCCCGGATATTATTGATCGAGTTGCCGGCGCCGATGACGGTGTCGTTGCCGATGATCTGAGGTTCCGCAAAATCGGCGCTGTAGATGAATTCGTCATAATAATCGCTGAAAGCCAGCTCGATCGGCTCCCCTGATCCGTCATAGGCCCCCCATATGTATTTTTCTTCGTCCTGAAGCGCTTCTGAAAGCTGTGCAGCCGAAAGGACCCTGTCTTTTGCCGTGTCTATGTAAGCATACGGCGAGAATCGCACGCCTTTTTCCGGATGCGCATAGCCTGCCAGGGCATCCATGTCTTTATCCCGCAGCAGTTTAACAATGGCCATGCCGGTTTCAAGCGCCGTCATCTCCACGGCTTGGCCGCCATTTTCGCTGTTTCCGCCGTTCGCGCCGGTTTCCGCGCCGCATCCGGCCAGTCCTGCGGCCGCCGCTGCGAGGATCAGGCTGGCCGCGACGATCGACGCTATCCATTTATTCTTCATATTTATCCCTCCAAATCCGTACTGTGGGGCAATTGTATTCATAGGTTGATTATACCAGTTTTAAGATGGTTTTTTATGAAAGGCGCGGCGCGAAGCATGAAAATAATTTCTTCGACCGGCAGTTTTTTTACCCGATCCACCCTTGTTCCCGCATTTTTAATTGAATATATATACACCGTGCCGGGGTATTTTTCTGCCTTTTTGCATCTTATATGCATAAATATCCAGATATTTTTTTAAGCATCGAATTGTCAATATTATAACGTTTCTGCCGGGTCGTTCCCGGATGCGGCGCATTGCGTGACTATTTTTTTTATTCATTCGATATATTTTGGCAGCGTTTTTGCTTTTAGCTAACGGTGCAATTGTTTTACTGGTAAAAACAAAGAAAAAGTGTTCAAGGAGGAAAATCATTTTGGGTATCAAAGCAACCGGGATCGATGTCATTGTAATACTGGCCTATCTGGCCGTGATGCTGGCGATCGGTTTCATGTCAAAGAAGAGGGCGAACTCTTCATCGGAGCAATATCTTGTAGCAGGAAGGAACCTCGGGTTCTGGATGTTCTTCCCCTGCATGTCGGCTGTTGTGCTTGGCGGAGCCAGCACGATGGGCGCCACCAAACTCGGCTATGTCGGCGGCTTCGGCCTGTCCTGGTTCCTGGTATGGCAGGGACTTGGCGTCATGGCTCTGGGCTTTTTCATGAGCAAGAAGCTTGTACGCCTTAAGATCACCACGGTAGGCGAACTCTTCTCCCTTCGCTTCGGCAAATTCGCAAGATTATTCAGCGCTGTCATAATGTCGATCTTCACATCGATGCTCGCGGTCATACAGATCATCGCCGTCGGAGCGCTGCTCAGCGCCCTTCTCGGTTGGGACATGACCTTCGCCATGCTGGTCGGCGGCGGCATCGCGATCCTCTACTCCTTTATAGGTGGCATGGTCGCTATCACTTTCACTGACTTTATCCAATGGGCGATCATGACTGTCGGCGTGTTCCTGATCTTCCTGCCGATGGCCTTCATCAAAGCCGGCGGCTTCGAAGGGCTTGCTACCCTTCCGCCAGCTCACCTGAACTTCATGTCCGGTGGGTTTCTCGACGAGATCCTGCCGAAATTCATCATGTTCTTCCTGGGGATCTCCATTGACCAGTCCGTCTGGCAGCGTGTATTCACGGGCAAGAATTCCAAGATCGCCTATGCCGGCACTATCGCTTCCGGCGTCTATTCACTGGTCTACGGCCTTGCTTGTGTCTTCCTCGGCATGTGCGCATTCCTGATCCTGCCGACACTGGACAGCCCGCAGCAGGCATTCGGCCTCCTGGCTGTCGAGATCCTGCCCCCGGGCGTTCTCGGCATCGTCATAGCCGCTGTCATGTCGGCCATCATGTCCACGATGAGCGGACCGATCCTTGCGACGACTACCCTTGTCCTGAAGGATATGATCCTGCCGGTCAAAGATCTTAATGAAAAACAGAAGATGCTCACCACAAGGGTCCTGATGTTCTCCATCAGCGCCGCCTGCATGGTCTGTGCCCTGTTCTTCGGCGATATCGTCGTAGCCCTCGATGTGGCATATGCGATCCTCTCCGGCGGACTGTTCGTTCCGATCATCTGCGCCCTGTTCTGGAAGAGAGCCACCACGAAGGCATGCGTCGCGTCCATGATCGTCAGCACGGTCGTGATCATCGCAGGCATGGCTATCTACGGCATTTCCTCCTACCTGCCGATCCTCTATGGTTTCCTGACCTCCCTCGTTGTCATGCCGATCGTCACGATGCTGACGACAGCTCAGACGGAAAACAAGATCGAGGAGATCCTTGCGGCCGCAGGCGCAGACGAATAAAAACAAAGACACTCATCATCATCATTTCCCATATATGCGCAGGCAGCCTTCCGAATTTCGGAAGGCTGCCCGTCTTTTTGCCTATAAGAAGCGCTCGATTGCCACCAAATCCCCATCACGGGATCCACGGCCGCCCGAAATTCGCTGTCATTTCACGATATCCTCACGGGAATACTCTTCGCCAAACAGCAGCATTTCGCGTTCCGCGGCGGTCGTTCCCGGATTGGTGAACTTTGTAAGGACCGCCAGCAAGATGCCGATCCCGATCCAGCCAAGCACGAAGTACCACTCCTTCGTCCAGATATTGGCATTGCTGCTGAAAGGCGTGAAGAGATACAGGAAAAATGCGGCCGAGGCAATGGCGCCGATGCCGACAGCCTTCCAGTTCTTCACTTCGAACGGTCTGGTCAGGAAAGGCTCCCTCTTTCGAATGTAAATAAACGATATGGATACCAGCAGATAATTGATCATTGTGCCGATGGCGGCGGAATTGATGAACCAGACATTGGCATTCCTGCCAAGCAAAGGCGACAGGCAGCAGATCAGCCCGATCATCACCAGCGCCGGCACCGGCGTCCTGTAGCGCGTATGGACGCCGGAAAAGACCTGCGGCAGCATCTTGGCGTTGCCCATGGCGAAAAGGATCCTGGAAGCGCCGACGATATAGCCGTTCCAGCTGGTCATGATGCCGCAGATCCCGCCCAGTATCATGATTTTCCCGAATACCGGAACCTGATAGGCGTAGGCGACCGTATCCGCAATGGGAACCTCCGCGCTTTCGCGGATCAGCGACGGCGCAGAGACGGACATGCTGGCGATGACCAATATGTACCATATGCCGGCCATGAAGATCGACAGTATCAAAACCCGCGCGATATCCTTCAGCGGGATGTTCATTTCCTCGGTAGACTGCGAAATGACATCGAAGCCAAGATACATGGATGGCGTGATGATCAGCACGGCGGCCAGGCCGCCGAAGCCTGTGAACATCGGTCCGATGTTGTCCGCATCGCCAAAGGCGGCGCTGCCGAAAAAGAAAATGATCCCGCAGATGAAAAGTCCCAGTGTCCCCATGATCTGGAAAATGGCCGCCGGTTTGACGCCGAGAACATTGAGCACAGTCAGGATGACGGAGCCGCCGATGCCGATCGCCGCCCAGGAAAGGTACACGTCATACCCGGCGATCGTCCACAGATAGCCGACTTTTGGGATATGGAACAGATAGTCGCATGCCGTCGAGATCGCAATGGACTCCCATGCGGCCACACCGATATAGGCGAATGTGATGGCCCAGCCGCCGATCCAGGCCCAGAACGGGCCGAGGCCCCGGTAGGCAAATGCCATTTCTCCGCCGGCCACCGGCAGCGCCGGCGTCAGTTCCGCATAGGTCAGCCCGACGAGGACGCACATGATCCCGCCGATCAGAAAAGCCAGGATCGCTCCACCAGCGCCGCCGGCGCGGATCCACTGCCCAGGCAGCATGACCCATCCCCATCCGACCATGGTCCCGAAGGACAGCGCCAGGATGTCCGAGCGGCTGAGCACCCTTTTTAATCTGTTTCGCTCATAAGGTCTCATTGCTTCAACCCGTACTCTGATATCTTGTTGAACAGCTGTCTCCTGCTGATACCCAGGATCTCCGCCGTTTTTCCGATATTATGGTTGTTCTTTTCAAGAAGCATTTCGATGTATTTCGCCTCGAAATCGCTTCGGATCTCCCGCAGCGGCCTGTCATTGCCGAAAAAGTCGGTCATGCTCTCCGCCTCAGGAGCCGCTTTGGTGTTCATCAGGCCGGCTTCGCTGATCACGCCGTTCTCTGAAAGAACGACGAGCCTTTCGATCATGTTTTTCAATTCGCGTACGTTCCCCGGATAATCATAACTGCGCAGGAAGTTGGTGACATTCCTGTCGATCTCCTTGATCTCGACATTCATGACCGCTTCGGATTTTTTGATGAAGAAATCGATCAGCTTGTCCAGGTCTTCCTTTCTTTTACGGAGCGGCGGCACCTCGATGATGATCGTGCTGAGCCTGTAAAAGAGGTCCTCCCTGAAACGGCCTTCCCGGATTTCCAGCTGTAGATCCTTGTTTGTCGCCGAAATGAGCCTGAAATCCACCGATATCGGATCGTTTCTGCCGATCCGGAGGATCTTCTTGCTTTCGATGGCCTTCAGGATCTTGGCCTGGGTGGACATCGGAATGTCTCCGATCTCATCCAGAAACAGCGTTCCGCCGTTTGCCGCCTCGAATCTGCCGATCCTCATGCTGGCGGCGCCAGTGAAGGCTCCCTTCTCGTGTCCGAACAGCTCAGACTCGATCAGGCTGTCTGAAAGCGCGTAGCAATTTATATCCATGAAAGGCTTGTCTTTTCTCTTGCTCTCCCTGTGGATGAATTCCGCGATGACTTCCTTGCCGACACCGGATTCGCCCAGGATCAGGATGTTCACATCGCTCTGGGCGGCCTTCTTCGCAATGTCGAGCACATGCCGGTACTGGGCATTGCCTGAATCCAGCATATACTCGGTCTGTCCGGCACTGTCGGCGGCTTTCTTCTCTTCCTTGTCGTAGGCACGCATCTTGCTGATGTTTTCTATTTCCGTGAGCAGCTCTTCGGGATTGCTGCCTTTGATCGCGTAGGTGTATGCACCCAGCTTCATGGCGTTCACCGCGTTTTCGATGGTGCCGAAAGCGGTCATGATGATCACATAGGTGTTGGGCTGCTTTTTCTTAATCGCCTTGAGCAGGCTGATACCGTCCATTTCGGGCATGATCAGGTCCGACAGGACGAGGTCGAAGTCCTCCTCGGTGAGCATATCGACGACTTCCCTCGGTTTGCTCGTCTTTCTGGTCGTATACCCCTTCGCCGAAAGGATCGTGTCCAGAACTTCGCAGTAATCCGGTTCGTCATCAACTATCAGTATTTTGAATTGCTTGTTGGTCATCATCACCACTCCTTTGCATGGAAAATATCAATGTGAATGTCGTCCCGGATCCCAGCTTGCTGTCCACTTCGATTTTGCCGCCGAGCTTTTCCGTTTCGTTATATACTATATAGAGCCCCAATCCGCTCCCATCGCGTTTTTCCTTTGTAGTAAAGAACGGATTGAAAATACTTGCCAGATTTTCCTCCGGTATGCCGGATCCTGTGTCCGATACGGATATCTGAAGCATGTCCCGGCTGGCTGCGGCGCTGATCCTGATGCTTCCGCCATGGGGCATCGCGTCGACGGCGTTGATGATCAGATTGATCAGAATGATTTCCAGCGATTCCGCCACGGTGTTGATTTCGATGCTTTCATCGCAGTTGAGCGAGACGCTGACTTTTTTGCCGTCCAGGATGTTTTGTTCGAGAGATATGATCGCGCTAAGGAATTTGTTCAGGTTCAGGACTTCCCGCTTGTTGTTCGATATCCTGGAAAAGTCCAGCAGATTGTCGATGATCCTGCCGGATTTGTCGACGGCCTTCTCGATTGATGCTATCGCCTTCTCTATGACCGCGCGGTCGAATTCACCGCTGTTTTTCAGTACATAGCAGTAGTTTCGGATAATGCCCAGAGGATTCCTGATTTCATGCGCCACGCCCGCCGCGAGCTGCCCGACGGCGATCATCTTGTTGTCCTGAAGCATCTGCCGTTCCACCGCTCTGGCGTTCGTCACATCATTAAGCATCAGCAGCACCTTGCCGGTAGATTCCTTGGAGGCTTTCAGCGGGAAAATGAAGGCTTCGAATATTTGTCCGACCTCTTCAATTTCGATCCGCTCATTTTTATTGGTGCTGAATACGTTCCCGATCTTGTCTGTAAGGATCGTCATAGAGCTTTCATGGAATTTGAGCATCGAACTGAGTTTCTGGCCGATGATGCTGTTCTTCTTCCGGCCGGATCTCGCGGCGAATGCGTTGTTGATATTGATTATGTTCAGTTCCCGGTCTATTTCGATCATCAGCATGGCGACGCTGTCATAGGTGGTCTGAAGATCGTTTCTGCTGGCGTCCAGCATCTCCATCCTGTCTGCCAGTTCTGTGTAGATGACCCGGTAGAATTCATAGACAAGATAAAGGATGCAGACCGACACCATGACAAATATATAAATGATGACCGTCACCTGGTCCGCTATGACCTGCCGGACCATCGGGCTGTTCATGATGGCCATGTACGCGTCGTTCCCCTCAAGGCTGCTGTTCTTGCCGTGATTATACAGAAGGAGCAATCCGACCGATATGAATATGAAAAGCACAAAGAACGTCCTGATCAAATATTTCATAAAAAACCCTTTGCCGATAATTGCAATAATATTTTGAATTATAACATATTTTCACTGAATAATTGACATTTAAAATTAATAAGAATATTATTATCAATGTAGTCACTGACGCAATTGAATATCGAATATCTGTTCGAAACACATATCCAAAGGTACCCCCGTTGAAAAGCGGGCTCACAAAGCCAAGGGTCTTCTGCCTTAAAAGCACAGACAGCCGGTTGCAAAATTATGTGAAAGCTGCAATAGCACCGGAATGTCCTGTCGCCTTGACAGGACATTTTTTTCAATTCATGAGGATAATAAAAGATGAAAATCCAAAACGCGCTCACTATCTGGCTATTTGTATTTTCGCTTCTTCCCGTCTCCATCGTCGGCTGTGTCGCGCTCCATGGCGGAGAAAGACTGGTCGTCTATGCCGTCGCCGCCTGCGTCGCGCTGGTCTTGTTCGCGTGCGTCGTGGCAACGAAATGCTTTTTCGATCCCATATTCGCATTTCTCAATACCATAAAAAGATTGACTCCGGGGGACTTTGACGCCAGGCTCTGCTATCCCGGCAAAAGCGAGCTTGCCGACGTCACAAGATCGCTCAACGGAATAATCGACAGCCTTCATATGAAAAATCTGCAGCTTCAAAAAAGGATCGAGCAGCTTGCCGATCGGGAGCAGCAATACCGATTCGCCCTGGAGCTCCAAAGCGATCTGTTCTTTGAAGCGGATGCCGCTACCGGCGAGTTTTCGACCGATGAGGCGAAATGGCACTCCTATTTTGACAGCCATGCGCCCAAAACCTACGGCGATCTCCTGAAAATAGCCGGCCGGCTGGTCCACCCGGAAGAATATGATAGCTATATCGACACTTTCTCGCGAAACAATCTGCAGAAGCATCTGGATAAAGGAAATCTTAACATATCCATCGAAGCGAGGATCCTGGACAGGAGCGGCGAATTCCAATGGAGCCGACACAGCATCTGCCTGATCCCGGACAAGCGCTCGCAGCTGGCGAAGATAATAGGGCATATCAAGAATATTCAGGAACAGCGTAAAAAGGAAGATGAAAAAACGGTCCGCTATCAGAAAGACGGCCTGACTGGGCTATACACCAAGACAGTTGCCGAAAAACTGATCCAGGATTATCTCGACGGCGACGGCAGGAATATGAAGCACGCGCTGCTGGTGATCGATATAGACAACTTCAAGACGATCAACGACACCTGCGGCCATCCCTTCGGCGATGCCGTCCTTAAGGAGCTGTCGGCGGGCATGACGAATCTGTTCCGCTATTCCGATATCATCGGCCGCATCGGCGGAGACGAGTTTGTTATACTCTTAAAGCATATCACGCTGGCCAACCTGATGCCGGAGAAGCTTGAGGCTCTGCTGGAGGTCTTCAACTCGGTGGCGTCATCCATCGACACGGAGGTGCGCATATCCGGCAGCATCGGCGTCTCCACCTATCCGCAGGATGGCTCAACTTATCAAGAACTTTTCAAGAAAGCCGATCACGCCTTGTATGTTGCAAAAAAGAACGGCAAAAACACCTATTGCTTCTACGGCGATGAGGTCGAGAGCCAGAAGAACCGGGATCTGGTTCACGGCATGTCCCTGAAGCCGATGGCCCAGGCCGGGGATTCCCTCGCCATAGAGCGTCGGGACGGGAAGTATCACATCGCCGAGCGCATTTTCCAGATCCTCTATGAATCCAGGGATTTCGACCGCTCGATAAATCTGATCATGGAAACTATCGGCCTGTACTGCAATGTCAGCCGGGTCTATGTTTTCCAGAACCTGCCCGACGGTAAAACCGCCAAATACACCCACGAGTGGTGCCGGGAGGGCGTGCGTCCGGATATCGACACGCTGGGCGTCCTCGACTACTCCTTATGGGGCGATTACCGCCAGTATTTCAACAGCGACGGCGTCTTCTACTGCCCGGACACCAGCACGCTGCCGAAGGAAATCTACGAAGGCATGAATAACGAAGGCGTGTATGCGTTCCTAGAGTGCGCGATCTATAAAAATGGCGCATTCATCGGCTTTGTAGGCTTTGACGAATGCACCGGCAAGCGGCTCTGGAAGAAAGATGAAATCGATACCCTGATACTGGTCTCAAGGATCCTGGGCATCGCTCTGCGCAACGCCGTTTCCTAGTTTGCTAAAGGTGGGAGTTGGCCCTAGACAGACTGTCCGCTCATATGATCGAAATACGCCTTGAAAGCGGCCGGCACGGCACAGGTCGATACCAGGGCGTTTTTTTTGATCCAAAACGCCCCATCCGGCGCCAGACCCGACTCCACTTCAACAAGATACCCGGTCATATGCCACTCGATATGGCTGAACAGGTGCTTCGACCGGCCTATTTTGCTGATCGACCTGCAAGCCATACCTGTTTCTTCAATGTGATCCGCGACCTCCCGTTCGGTCAGGCGGCCGGTCAGGTTCATCGGCTCGGCCATGCCGGCCAGGAGCCCTTTTTGTTCTCTTTTCCGCATCAGCACAGATTTTCCGTCCGTTACGACCAGGATCGTCCGTTCCTCTATTTTTCTCTTTGCCTTTTCAGCTTTTACGGGTATCTGCGCCGTCATGCCCGTCTTCAGAGCGCTGCAGAAACCGGACGCCGGACAGATGCCGCACAGCGGGGCGCCGTTCGGAAGACAGACCGTCGCGCCCAGCTCCATCAGGGCCTGGTTGAAATCCCCGGCCCGGCTTTTGGGCTGCAGCGCGATTGCAATGGCCCGGAACTCCTTTTTGACCTTCGGATCGCCGATATCTCGCTGACTGCCGAAAATCCTGGAAAAAACACGCAGGACATTGCCGTCGACAGCCGCCACCGGCAGCCCGAAGGCGATCGACGCCACCGCGCCCGCCGTATAATCGCCGATACCCGGCAGTTTGGCCAGCAGGTCGGGTGACTCCGGTATTTTGCCGCCGAACTCGCTCAGTATGATCCTGGCAGCCTTCTGCATATTCCGGACCCTGGAGTAATAGCCCAGGCCCTCCCACAGTTTCAGCAGCTTCGCTTCGTCCGCCGCAGCCAGCGCGGCAATGTCCGGCAGTTCACCGATAAATCTGTCGTAGTAAGGGATGACTGTCTTCACCTGCGTCTGCTGCAGCATGATCTCGGATACCCATATAAAATAGGGGTCCCTGCTTTCCCGCCACGGCAGGATTCGGGCGTTGCCATCATACCAGGACATGATCGCCTCCGAAATCTCAATTTTATTGTTGATTTCAATTGTTTCCATTAACCCGGACACCCCTTTCATCAGTGTAAATATACCATATAAATTGGGCGTCAAACGCGATAATATTTGAAAAAACGGGTATTCAATGTTAGAATTAAACCAACAAACCACCTGGAGGACACTATGGAAACCATTAAAGAGCAGATTCTCAGACTGAAAAAAGAGAAGAATGCAGTCATTCTTGCCCATTTTTATCAGACGATGGATATACAGGAAATCGCCGATGTCGTCGGCGATTCTTTTGAACTAGCCAAGCGCGCCAAGGCGTCAGACGCCGACATCATCGTCCTTTGCGGTGTTCGCTTCATGGCGGAGAGCGCCAAGATCCTGAATCCCGAAAAGCGCGTGCTGCTGCCGGCAGCCGATGCGGGCTGCCCGATGGCCGACATGGTGACGCCGGAAGACGTTCGCGAACTGAAGGCCGCTTATCCCGAAGCCGCAGTGGTCTGCTATATTAATTCCTCGGCGGCGGTCAAGGCGGAAAGCGACATCTGCTGCACCTCTTCCAGCGCGGAAAAAGTCATCAGATCCCTGAAACAGGATAAGATCATTTTCATTCCGGATCAGAATCTGGGCGCATATGCCGCCACAAAAGTCCCTGAAAAGGAATTCATCCTATTTAGCGGCTTCTGTCCCATCCATCATCATGTAACGGCGGAAGACGTCCTGGCGGCCAAAGCCGCTCATCCGGACGCCCTTTTCCTGATCCATCCGGAATGCAAACCCGAAGTCCTTGCCTATGCGGACATGATCGGCAGCACCTCGCAGATCCTGGAGTATGCCGCGAAAAGCGACCATAAAGAATTCGTCATCGGCACCGAGATCGGCGTCGTTGAAAGACTGGCGAAATTCCACCCCGAAAAGCGTTTCTTCCTGCTGTCCCTGGGCTTCACCTGCGTCAACATGAAAAAGACGCGGCTTTCCGATGTCCTGGCCGCCCTGCAGGAGGAGAAAAACGAGATACATATGACCGAAGAAGAGATCGCGGCTGCGGCGCTTAGCCTTCAGAGGATGGTGGCCGTCGGCTGATGTTCGCAAGTCTTCGCTTTGATCGAAAATAAATAAGACCTGAGGTCGGAAAAGGAGTTCATCATGGTCGAAAAGAAACATGTCGATGGCGCCAACAAGGGCGATATCCTGATTTACGCGCTCAGCACCTGCGGCTGGTGCAAAAAGACGAAAAACCACCTGATCGAAGCCGGGATCGCTTTCGATTATATCGATGTGGACCTGCTGGATCACGACGATGCCCAGGATGTGATGAAAAAGCTCAAGGAATTCAATTATCACGGTTCGTTCCCAACGATCGTCATCAACGGCGTGGACAGCATCATCGGATATGATGTCAACAGGATCAAGGAGCTGCTCGAGCAAGATGTCTGATTTTGAAATATCCACAGCCCCTGCCGACAGGGACGCCGCCGAACTGCTCGAACGCTTCAGAAAAGAAGCGGAGTCCGCCGGCTATCACATCAATCCCGACGACGAGACCGCTCTGCCCCTGATGGCCGGACTGCTGGCCAATAAAAGGCGCTACGGTTATTTCTCATGCCCATGCCGCTTGTCGGAAGGCTCGATCGACGCGGACAGGGATATCATATGCCCCTGCGACTACAGGGATGCCGATCTGGAAGAATATGACGCCTGCTATTGCGCTCTTTATGTGTCCGAAAAAATAACAAGCGGCGGGAAAGAAGCTGCGCCGATCCCCGAACGCCGGCTTCCGGCCGAAGCGCGGGTGGAAATGGCAAAGAAAAAAGCCGGCGGCGCAGGCGCTTCCGGCTCAGGTTCTTTCAGTCCTTCAGATTTTGGCGGGCTCCCTTATCCCGTCTGGCGATGCAGGGTCTGCGGCTATTTATGCGCCCGCGTCGAGCCGCCGCAGGTCTGTCCGATCTGCAAGGCCGGGCAGGATCGCTTCGAGCGCTTCATATGATCGCGGCGCTCAGTTCATCAAATATTTTTTCATGGTTTTTAATGGCTTCCATTTTCGTTACGGCGGAAACAGAGGCCATTATGTTATAGTATGGGGACATCAGATATCCCCGGTTCAGAGAACCGATGAAGTAATATTCATAAAGTTCGTGATCGGTCTTTGCGGCGCTTTCGGCAGCGTTCGCTGCCAGCGCCTCCGAAAACACATATTCCGCCCTGGCGCCGACCCTGTTGGTCGAGAAGGGCAGGCCGCGCCTCGCGATCACCCGGTCGATGCCGGCGACGAACTCTTCAGCCATGCCTATCGCCAGCTTGAAGTTGTCCTCAGTCAGATAATTGTCCAGCGTCGCCAGGATCGCGGCCATGGCCACGGGACTTCCCGTCATTGTACCGCCGATGCCGCTGGTGTCGGCGAATTCCGCTCTGGTTTTTGAATAAAGCCTTTCTGAAATTTCCCGGGTCATTCCATAGCAGCCGACTGGAAATCCGCCGCCGATGCATTTGCCCAGAACGAGCATATCCGGCTCCAATCCGGCGGCTCCGGCAAACCCGGACGGCCCTGCGGTGATCGTATGAGCTTCGTCGATGATCCAGACCGTGCCGGTCTTTTTGGTCAGTTCCCTGCACGCCTCGAGAAATCCAGGCTTCGGGTGGATGATCCCGACATTCGTCATCACCGGCTCCATGACCAGGCAGGCAATGGTTTCCGTCGCCAGCACCCTCTCAAGCGCATCAAAGTCATTGAATTCGATCACCTCGGCAGTCGAGGACGCATCGAATGCCGGCCCCATATTGCCGGCCCTTGTTCTCGAAGCGCCGTCTTCCAGCGCGACGAAGCATTCGCTCACCGTTCCATGATAACAGCCGTTGAAAACCAGGATCTTGTTTCTTCCCGTTATCTCCCTGCATATCCTGAGAGCAAAACGGTTGGCGTCGGTGGCGCTGAGGGCGAACCCCCAGACCGGCAGCCCAAAACGCTGGCTCAGCCTGCTTCCTGCCTCATAGGCATTAGGCGATGGAAGCGTGTAGACGCTTCCCTTTTCCATCTGGCCTGCAATCGCATAGATCGCCTTCAGCGGATCGTGGCCGTTAAAAGCGGCGCTGTATCCCAGACAAAGATCCGTATACCGATGACCGTCCACGTCGGTCACTTCAGCGCCCGACGCTTCCCTGACAGCTATTGGAAAGCCGCCCGGCCACATCTGCATCCAGTTCATCGGCACGCCGTAGAGCAGATGTTCCCTGCCTTGTTCATATAGCGACGCCGAAACCGGCCTGGCCGCCCTGAACGCTGCGGTTTCTTCCGCCAGCGCCTTTTCAAGCTTCTTCCTGTCGATCAATGCAAGCACCTCCCGGAGCTACTTTCCCGCCGCAGCCGGTCTGTTCCGGCCGGGCAGTTTGCCCGCCGGCTGGCTTTGCGGCGCGCCGGCCTTGTTTTTCACGTAATACAGTATGATATTGGATCCCTTCGATCGGCGGGAATTGATTTCGAATTCCTTGGACGACGAAAGAAAAGGCGTGAGCTTCTTGTAGCCGTAATTCCTGGTGTCGAAGTCCGGATACCGCTTGATCAGCACATTCCCGAGCTCTCCCAGAAAAGCCCAGCCGTCGTCGTCGGAGATCTCTTCGATGATTCGCTTGACTTCCTGGATGATCCCAGCCTTGTCCGGATAGGCGGCTTCCTCCGCCTTCTTTGTGGTTTCGAATTCCTCAGCCTTGGCGGAGGCGGCTTCTTCGGAAAGTGCGCTGGACAGAAGATCGAGATATTTGAATTTGTTGCAGGCGGATATAAAAGGCGTCGGCGTCTTCTGTTCGCCCATTCCAATGACCATCATGCCGGATTCCCTCAGGCGCGACGCCAGCCTTGTGAAGTCGCTGTCGCTGGTGACCAGGCAAAATCCCTCGACGTTTCCGGAATAAAGTATGTCCATCGCATCGATGATCATGGCCGAATCCGTGGCATTCTTGCCGGTGGTATAACCGTACTGCTGTATCGGCGTGATCGAAAAATCAAGCAGGATATTTTTCCAGGAAGCCAGGTTGGGCTTGGTCCAGTCCCCATAGATCCTCTTGTATGTGACGACACCGTCGTTGGAAATTTCGTCGAAAATGAGTTTGACATATTTGTCAGATATATTGTCCGCATCGATCAGAACGGCAAATCTTTTTTCGTTGCTCATGGCGTTCTCCTTTATAAATAAATATGATTTATTATATCATATCGCAGGATTTTTTGTTCTTTCTGTTTGTCGTTAACGTCGTTGACTTTAAAGGAAGCGCGAATTATAATGGTAAAGCGCATTGCTGTTACACGATATGGAGGAATACAGATGAGACTCAGAAAAGAAGCCGACGATTTGCAGGAAGAGGAGATCCTCTTGCTTTCAAGGATATCGGACGCCCTGGCCCATCCCGTCAGGATCAGGGTGTTCAAATACATCCTGTCGATGAACAAGAGCAGGACACCCGTATGCAACAAGGACGTCGTGGCTTATTTCGATTATTCGCAGGCGACGATATCGCAGCATATCAAGAAGCTGGTCGAGGCTGAGCTCGTCCTGATCAAGAAGGTGGATAAATTTTCAATGTACTATGCCAATATCGGCATCCTCGGCAAGTACATGCATTCCCTTAAAAAGCTTGATTTTTAAGCACCATCGCCATTAGACGATTTGTTTCGCGGCTGCACTCTTGAATAAACAAACCAATAAATAAAACGACGCGCAGGCTCCCAACTGGAAAGCCTGCGCGTTTTTTACACCGGCGGGATCCGCCGGACTCAGCCTATAGGCTATATGAAAAGGTTGACGTTGGATTCTTCGGCATCGCCGAGGTAGGCCGCCACGCCGGCATACTCGATGCCGTCGATCAGTTCTTCCCTGGTGATCCCCATGATATCCATCGACATGGTGCAGGCGACGATCTTGACGCCGCTGGCCATGGCTTTGATGATCAGGTCCTGCAGCGAGTCGACATTCTTGTCTCTCATGACCTTTTTCAACATCGCCGTTCCCATGCCGCCCATGTGCATTTTAGAGAGCCCGAGCTTATGGACCCCACGGGGCATCATCATGCCGAACATCGCGTCGATGACCGGCTTTCTGACACTCTGCTTCTCGTGCTTCCGAAGGACGTTCAGCCCCCAGAAGGTGAAGAACATGGTCACCGGCCTTCCCATGGCCGCCGCGCCGTTGGCGATGATGAAGGAGGCGAGGACTTTATCCAGGTCGCCGCTGAATACGATCAGCGTTTTTCCCTGGGGCAGCACCGCATGGGCGCCTTTCTGGTCCGTGACCACGTCGCCGGGCTGGCTTTCGGTCGTGCCTTTTTTAATGAACACAATGATCTCTTTTTTTCTTTTTTCCGTCTTAAGCAGCGTGTTCCCCGTTCTTCTGCACCAGGCCTCTATATCCCTGCCGAATCCCAGATCCGTTGCGGACACTTCGATGACGTCGCCGTCATTCAGATCCCTTATCGTTTCAAATACGCGCATGATCGGGCCGGGACACTGAAGTCCGCTGCAGTCCACCTGCATCATCGCTTTTATATCTTTTTCATCAAAACCGTCCTGTGCCATATGATGTCCCTCGCCTTCGTTCTGCTGTTCGGCGGCACCCGCCGCGCCAGCCTGAGAGGCAGCCTCCTGTTCCTTCTTCAGTTTTTCATGAAATACCGATTTATAGAAGCTCGTGCCCCCCGGATAGACCTTGACATTCTCAAATCCGCTCTGGCTGAGGATCCTGGCCGCATTGTACGATCTGACCCCGATGGCGCAGCACGGGACGATCAGCTTGGAGCGGTCGAGCTCTCCGATCCTTTCGCGGAGCTTGCCCAGCGGTATATGATAGGAATTCGGCATCGCGAAAGCCTGTCTCTCGGCGTCTTCGCTGACGTCCAGCACGACATAGCTGCTCGGATCCATTTTTTCCAGATCGTCCCAGCGCGTGAACGATACGTTGCCGCTTGTCATATTATCCGCGACAAAGCCCAGCATGTTGACCGGGTCTTTCGCTGACGAATATGGCGGGGCGTATGCAAGCTCGAGTTCCTTGAGATCGAAGACCGTTCCGCCGAGCCTCATCGTCGTGGCGATCGTGTCGATCCTCTTGTCTGCGCCGTCCTGGCCGATGACCTGGGCGCCGAAGATTTTTCCGTCAAAACCGAATATTATTTTCAGGGCCAGCGCAGTGGCGCCGGGATAATATCCAGCGTGGGATTTCTGATAAATAAGCGCCGTCAGATAGTCTTCGCCGTATTTTCTGCCCCATTTTTCCAGAGTTTTTTCATTGACGCCCGTCGACGCGACCGAGAGGTCGAAAACCTTGGCGATGGCCGTTCCCTGGGTGCCGTTATATTTTTCGTCGGCGCCCGCGATGTTGTTGGCGCAGATCCTGCCCTGCCTGTTGGCTGGTCCCGCCAGAGGCACCATGGTCCGTCCGCCGCCGACAAAATCTTCCACTTCAATGACGTCTCCCAGTGCATAGATGTCCGGATCCGACGTTCTGAGATGATCGTCGACGACGATGCCGCCCCGCTGGTTCATTTCAAGGCCTGCCACCTTGGCAAGCTCACCGTTGGGCCTGACGCCGATGGACAGGATCACCAGATCCGCTTCAACTGTCCTGCCGCTCTTCAGGCTGATGGTCGTGACGCCGTCCTGATGGCTGAATTTGCTGACGCCGTCGCTCAGAATGAGGTCGACGCTGTTCATTTTTATATTTTCATGCACCAGCTGGGCCATTTCAAAATCGATTGGCGCCATGACCTGGTCGAGCATTTCGATGATGGACACGTGGCATCCGGCTTCGTGAAGATTCTCTGCCATTTCAAGGCCGATGAAGCCCCCGCCTATGACAGCGGCGCGCTTTGGTTTTTTCTCGGTGATGAAATTCTTGATCCTGTCTGTATCAGGGATCGTCCAGAGCGTATAGATGCCCGGAGAGTCGATGCCTTCGATGGGCGGCTTCAGAGGCGACGATCCGGTGGAGATGACCAGCGTATCGTAGCCCTCCTTATAGGTTTCGCCAGTGATCGTGTTTTTGACTTCCACCGCTTTGACGGTGCGGTCAATGGACAGGACTTCGTTGTTGATCCTGACATCGATATTGAACCGCTGTCTCATCACTTCCGGCGTCATCAGCAGCAGCGCTTCCCGTTCCTTGATGGTCCCGCCGATATGATAAGGCAGTCCGCAGTTGGCGTATGAAATGTAGCCGCCTCTCTCGAACATGATTATCTCCGCTGATTCGTCCACTCTTCTGAGTCTGGCTGCCGTGCTCGCGCCGCCGGCGACGCCACCGATGATCAATACTTTTTTACCCATGGTCTTCTTCCTTTCCTTACGATACTATTTTTCTTTCTCAAGCATAAATTCGACGATTTTTCGGGCTTCGTCGCTTTTGATCCGATAGATTATTTCGGTGCCGCTTCTCTCGGCTTCAACGATCCCCGCTGCTTTGAGCTTCGACAGATGCTGGGAGATCGTCGGCTGGGGAACGTCGATGCAGCACTGCATATCCGTCACATTGCTCTGGTCTTCCTTGATCAGCAGCGCCAGGACGCAAAGCCGGATCGGATGGGCGATGGCTTTCAGGACCTCCGCCTTTTCTTCAAGGGTCTGTTTGATTTCCGTTTTCTTGCTGAAATCGATCATTTGGACTGCCTTTCTTCTAAATGTTCTATGTAATCGGGCCGTTCCAAGCTTGTCATTATATTAACATATTATTATATTAGCATATTCGAATATAATGTCAATAGTGTTTGTTAACTTTTTTTCAATTGCGATACGCCCGCGATTTTTATGAGGTTCTGATCAGGAGCTCCAACTCGCCGTCGCTAAATTTCTCCGCCGATCCGCTCGAACCGAAGCCGCTGGTCCTCGCGCTCAAAATCAAATCCATACTGCCTGAAGTCGATCAGGTCGGCGTCTTTGACAAGCTCCTCAAGGGGCGTTCCGATTTCACCCTTTTTACTGTGATTCCTTACAGCCGGCGCGATCTGCGCGATCTCTTCATCGGTCATGAATCCGAGGCTCTTCAGAAAAACCTGGACCGGCTCGAATCCGGCTTCGGCATGATCCTTGTGCCTGCCCGTCACGATCCGGCCGATATCGTGCACCGCACAGGCGATGGCGGCCAGCTCGCCGTCGATCCCCCGCCGCCGGGCCAGAATCAGTCCGACTTTTGCGCAGCTGGCCATGTGGATGCGCTCCCAGTCGAGGGACTTGTCGCGTACATCGGTTTTGCCGTCGTATTCATCGATGAGCCCCAGCAGAGCTTTCTGCACTTTATATATCCTGTTCACAGCGTCCGGATCACCTCCATGAAATGCTCAAAATCCTGAATATAGACAACGGAGCCGTGATCCGACTTCGTCAGCCGCTCAAAACCCATCCTTAGCGAAAAACTTTCCCCTTCTTTTGTAACATTATCCGTTATTACTTTATCGATAACATAGCCTTTGCGAACCACCTTTTCGTAAAGGTCGGCATAAGTCCTCAGCAGGAGTGCAAGAACGCCGGCGCCTCTGTAGTCGCGATCCACGACGATGCAGGACAGGAAAAGATTGAGCGGCTCTGTGCAAGGCTTTTCGATATCGACGATATCCCTTTTTTCGAGGTATTTATCGTTGAAACGCCCTTCCAGCAGCAATTTGTAGACTCTGTCCGAAATCGGAAAAAGCTCCAGGAAGCCGACGATCCTGCCGTTATCCTCAGCGGCGACAGTGGTGAAGGGAAGATCCCGGTACCAGTCGTAGGCATCCTTATAATCCGCGATGAATTCCTCGCTGTAATAGCGTTTTTCCAGCGCTTCCATCTCGATGAAGTCCTTTTCTGTCAGGTCGTTCTTGATCATCATTCCGGTGTCTCGCACCCCTTTCAGCCGCTATTATCACATCGCTTATTGCAAATTCGCGATGAATTTCTTGTAATCCTCGAAGGCCGATCTATTGGCTGCCAGTATCGAGCTTTTCCGGTCCAAAGGGATGTCTGCATAGTCAATGGCCGTAATGATTCCGCCCGCCTCCTGCAATATGAGCGCGCCTGCTGCGAAATCCCAGGGCGATAGGGACAATTCATAAAACAGGCAGCATCTGCCGGCTGCCACGTAGCAGATGTCCAGGGCGGCGGATCCGCTTCTTCGGATATCCAGCGCATGCTCGAAAAGCTTTCCCGCCAGGTTGAACGTTTCGTTTACTTTACTTTTATCGTAGGGGGACGTGCCGAACAGGACGAGACCATTCACGAGTCTCCTGTCACCGGCCGTTATTTGGGATCGGTTCAAATACGCGCCTTTCCCTTTCTCCGCCCAGAACAGCTCATCCAAATAGGGATCATACACCGCCGCCATAATTATCGCGCCATTTAGCGCAAGCCCCACTGAAATACAGCTGTGTCGATAATCATGGACAAAGTTGGCGGTACCGTCGATGGGATCCACGATGAAGCAGTATCCCTCCGAAAGGTTGGCCGCGCTGCCGCTTTCCTCGCCGAGGAAACCGGCTTCAGGCAGCAGCTTCAGCAGTTCCTGCCTGAGCATCTCCTGGATCGCCGTATCATAATACGTCACAAAGTCCTTGCTGCCTGATTTTTCCCTGACGTCAAGAAGGCTTCTGTCCGCCGACAGAAGCACCTGACCCGCTTTTTTGACGATTGCAAGAAATCCATCGATCATTTGTTAAAATCACCCTTCAATTTTCTGGTCCCCACCAGCATTTTATTCCGCCATTGCAGATACTGATCGTGATCCATGCCTTTCATCACAGGCCTAAATCCATCGACGGCGGTTTTTACAAAATCCTGTCCGTAATCTTCTATTTTGCCCAGATTTTCGAATCCCTCGATGAAATATGCCTTATATTTGCTCAAGCCCTCTTCAAGGCTCGCCGAATTCAACTCTTCGACGCCGTAAGGTCCCGTAAATGCCCATCGCAGTCCCAACCCATCGGTGATGGCGCGTTCCACGGCTTCCACCGTGCAGATCCCCTCCCGAACCAGAAATAAAGCTTCCTGGATCAATGCCAGCTGGACGCGGTTGAGCACATAACCGTAGACTTCCCGGCACTGGATCGGCTTTTGGCCCAGATATTCCATAAAGGCGCAGGCGGTGTCCTTTGCTTCCGTGCTGGCTTCATCCCCGGATATTTCCATGAAAGGGATCAGATGTGGCGGATTCGTCGGATGGGCGACAAGGCACCTCTCCGGATGGCGGGCCGCCTTTTTGACTATATCGGCTCTGCGGAGCCCGGAACAGCTGGAGCCGATGATCACATCCGCTCCCGTCAGCGCCGCCGCATCCCTGAATATTTCCTGCTTCAGCGCAAGATCCTCCGGCATCGCTTCCTGGATATAGTCGACATCGCGGATCGCCTCCTCGAGCACGTCGAAAGTATGGATCCTGCCCATCGCCTCGTCGATCATTCCCGGATCGATCATGCCTTCGGCCGCCATGAATCCATACTGCTCCCGGATCCTGTCCATAACGGTCTCCAGCGATTTCCCCGGTCTGTTGTACATATTGACTTCCAGTCCTCGTCTGCTGAATACGATCGCAAAGCTGAAACCGACGAAGCCGCAGCCGAGAACGGCGACTTTCTTTATTTCCTCCGGCTTTTTCATTTCCAAGCACTCCCTTTTATAAAATTCGCTTTACTTGTGATAAGGCTCGTTCCTGTTGATCCTGAAGCTTCGGTAGATCTGTTCCAGCAGGATCACCCGCATCATCTGATGGGGGAAGGTCATTTTAGAGAATGACAGCCTCATGTCCGCCCGGTCCAGCACTTCCTCAGACAACCCGATGGATCCGCCGATGATGAATGCGATGCTGCTTTTTCCCGACAAGCCGATCCTGCTTATTTCCGCCGCCAACTCTTCCGACGACAGCGGTTTTCCCTTGATGTCGAGAGCGATTATATAAGAATCGCCTTTCAGCGCGCCAAGAATGCTTTTACCCTCGACGATCCTGACGGCTTCCTCCTCGGCGGCAGACGGATTGTCAGCCAGCTTTTCCTCCTTCAGCTCCCTGGTCGTAAGCGTGCAGTATTTTCCAAGCCGCTTGTCGTATTCCTCCACGGCGCTGGTCCAATACCGCTCTTTAAGTTTACCGATGCATATGATCGAAATGTTCATTTTACGCTCCTGCGGATCGCCGCCTGCTTTATTTCTGATCCTTGTCTATTCCAATCAATTCGACACTGATGATATATGATTCGCCATTGCGAACCACTTCGAGCTCCACGATATCTCCTGGCCTGTATGTGAAAAGTTCCCTGGTAAGCTGGCTCATATTGCCGACCTTTGCGTCTCCCAGCCGGATGATGACGTCCCCTTCCATCAGGCCCGCTTTTTTTGCAGGCGACTCATCGAAGATCTGATAGATATAGACACCTTCGTCAACGCCGAAGTCCTGTTCCGGATACATCTCCGCCACCTCCGCCAGATTGATCCCCTGGATTCCAATATAGGCGCGGTCGAACTGGCCTTTAGCCTTCATTTCCTCGACGATGGGCTTGGCGACATTGATCGGGATGGCGAATCCGAGGCCTTCCCCGGTCTGGATCTTGGCTGTATTGATCCCTACCACCTCGCCGACGGCATTCAGCAGCGGGCCGCCGCTGTTTCCGGGATTGATCGAGGCGTCCGTCTGTATCAGCCCGTCGATCGTGAGGTTGGCGGATACCGGGACGGATCTGTTGAGGCCGCTGATTATGCCTGCGGTGATGCTTCTTTCGAACATGAATCCCAGCGGGTTGCCAATGGCGACAGCATACTGGCCCACCCGGATCTCTTCGGAATCGCCCAGCTCCGCAGGACTCAGGCCGGCTGCGCCCACCTTGACGATGGCAAGATCTATGGTCGTATCGTTCCAGAGCACTTCGCCCGCCAGTTCTCTTCCGTCATACACGTGAACGATGATCGATCTGGAGTTTCCGTCATTTACTACATGGGAATTTGTAAGAATATAACCGTTTTCATCGACGATGACGCCGGTGCCGACGCCTTCCTGAAGACTTTGCCCAAAGATCGTCTGCGCGACGACCTGGGTGCTGATGCCGACAACGGAAGGCATGACTTTTTCGGCGATCGCCTCCGCTGTATTGATGTTGCTTTCTGCCGAAATGTCGATGATGGACCTGTTGTTTGAAACAAGCCAGGAAGGGCCGAATACAATGGCCAGCATGCCTCCGGCAAATCCGGAGCATAGCGAAATGACGACGATCATCAGGATCCATCTCATCCTGCTGCGCACAGGGCCGCTTTCGCCGCCGCTCAGCGGCAGCTCCTCCTGACCTGAAGGATCGCCGTACCCATCGTCGCCGTAGAAGTCTTCGTCCTCATCGCATTTTCTGATCGTTTCAAGGTAACTGTCCCGAGGCATCCGCATCATCCCCTTTTCAGATCTGGTATGTGAAGCTTATCTCATCCCGGACGATCATGTCGACGCTGATGTGTTTTCCTATATAATAATCATTCTCTTCAAGCATATTTTTGACAGTCTGATACGCCATCTGCGGAAAATTGTTCTCCTTGCTGAGATGCGCCAGCAGGACCTGCCTTGCCTTGTCGCTCCCATCAAGCAGTCGCAGCAGCACCTCCGCCGCGGCCTCGTTGGACAGATGGCCTTCGTCGCCCAGTATCCGCTGCTTCAGGAACCATGGGTATCTGCCGATCTTCAGCATATTGACATCATGATTCGCCTCAAGCACCAGAAGATCCGCTCCCGCTATCTCGTCGAGGATATCGTCCGTGATGCAGCCCGTGTCAGTCACGATGCTGATCTGCCTGCCTTCATGGAAGAACGAAAAGCCGACTGGATCCGTCGCATCATGGAATACATTGAACGCCTTGATGTCGATATCGCCGATCTGAAAACGCTCGCCTGTTGCAAACATTTTTTTTCTGTCATCTGCGACATCCATATTCATCGCGGCCCAGGTGTTCTCATTGGCGTATATATCGATGCCGTTCTTTTTCGATAATGTTTTTATGCTTCTGATGTGGTCTATATGCTCGTGGGTGATCAGCAGCCCCGATAACTTGGCCGGGTCCGTGCCGGTAGCCGACAGGCCCTCATGGATCTTTCGACCGCTTATGCCGGCATCCACCAGAAGCGCCGTCCGCCCGGACTGCACCAGGTAGCAGTTGCCGCTGCTGCCGCTTGAAAATGAACAAAAGCTCAATGCCATTGGATTATTCTCCTAACGCAGGACGTCCAGGGTCCTGTCAGAATGCGCTTATATGCTTTATTTTACCACCATTGTATGTGATTTTCCATGCCGGAAATGCCGTATCCGACACAGGCGTCTCGGATGCGCCCAAAGCCGTTGTATCCAGCCAATAGACGATTTCGATTTTTTCGATCTTTATTTTTTCGTATTCCTGGTTCTCGCTCATGAACCGGATCAGCGCCTCCGCGATCGGCATGACTTCCTTTTTGTTTTTACCGAGTTCAACAGGCTCGAGCCAGAGCCTTTGAAGCCCGGTGACCGTCCCGTCCGCTACAGTGCACTTGATGTAGCTGTCTTCGATGTCGATGTCGTCGATCACATTTTTGTAAATGACCGTTTCCACGCCGGATTCCTTTTCAATACGGTCGAATCGGACGCTTTTACTTAAAATGCCGCATCGCTCCAGCAAATCGTCCGTCATTGCCTGGATATCCTGATCGGTTCGGCTCGCTGCGTCGAGTGGCCTGGTGGCGGCTATTTCCCTCTGCAGCAGGCTCTTGTCCAGATTGTCGTATCGGACTGAAAGGACCGGCATCCTGATCCGGTCCGAGGGGATTTCGGCATCGACGTCGATCCCCCTGGCAGAAAGCAGCTCCAATGTGTCTGCAAGATAGGATCTCCTTGAATCGGACTCCTTCAAATACTCATGGAAAATCAGGCCGCCGAGGATCATGTTCGTGATCAGAAGGGATATTATCATAATGTTTTTCGCCTTGGTCCAGTCCATTACGATACCCCCAGCGCGATCCCGGATGTTCCGAGAACGGTCCCGTCATAAATGTTGAAATAGATATTGGCTTCTCCAATAGAGAATATCCAGGCAGGATAGATCCCGTCCTCTATAGCGTCGCTTCCCGTTATTCTCACGTAACCCGGCTTGATGGCGTCGATCAGTGCCGCGGTGTTCTCGAAAATCTCCGCATCCGTCGCGCCCGCCACACTGACGCCGTTTCTGCCCAGCATGTCCCTGATATATTTGTAATTTTCCGTCAGGATATTGATCGGGTCGACGGTATCCCTCAGTTGTTTTTCAGCCAGCGCCTCCAGGGTGCTGTTGTCGATATTGATCAGCTCCCGCTTGTAATTTGTCACATAGCTTCCGACGACGGTGACGGAGAGCATCTCGTCGTTTTCCGTATAATAGAGTGTGCTCCCGTTGATTTTCATGCCAAAGTCAAATTGGTAGCCCTTGACTCCCGACTGCGTCGTTTCCCTGACATCCTTGAGATAGGGTTCCAGCTTCGAGCCGCCCAGGCTTTCCCATCCGCCATGGGCCGACACGAATTTCATGGCCGTGTCGAGAGATCCGTAGAAATCCGGCTGGGAGCCGGTCGTATCCGCCGGCTCCTGTTTATATTCGATTGCACCGTTCTTCTGAATGATGAGGATCTTTTTGCCATAGCCGTACATATAGATGCTGGTGCCGTTGTTCTCCGTAATCTTCCGCACGAAGTCGAAACCTTCCCCAAAGAAGGTCTTTGCCAGATCGACGATTTTATCTTCCTCATAATACTTGATCTCGCTGTCGCTTGGCAGCATCCGCATATTGGTTTTCAATGCGATCGGCATCAGGGTCTCGTTTTCGATGCCCAAATAGATTCCCAGAGGGAAGTATGAATCGAAGCGAACGCTTTCTATTCCGTCAATAATGGTGCCGAGGCCAGACGCATCGGATTCAGATATGAGTCGGTAATATTTTTTGTTTTTCCCGTCATAAATCAGCACGCTGTCAGGCACGGCGACAGAATAGGCGATCGAAGAGAAAGCTTCTATTTTTGAGTAATCAGGCCCCGGCGCGATACCGATGCCCTGCAGAGTCTTCACGAACGGCAGCCAGTAATCGAATTCCGCCCTGAGCGACCGGACCTTCATCGCTTCGTTATACTGGCTTTTGGTTATTTCCTGAAATACGATCGTCCCGGACCTGCTGAAACTGCTGAATGCAGCGGATATGGCCTCCCACTGGGCCACCTGCTCGTCTGACAGTATCGTATGCGAATCCCCGCCAAAATTGACGACGATCCTCGATGGCCTGATCATTTCATCCAGCGCGGGAGTCGAGAGTTCCTCCCCCTGATTCAGAATGTCAATCGGCAGCTTTATTTTGCCCGTCATGCTGTCTTTCCACAAAAAATATAATAGTAGTATTGTCACCATGAACAATACTACTATAAATATCGTCTTCCATCTTTCCTTTTTGAACGGCCTTTTCATCGGAGGATCTCCGCCTTAATTTCCGAATATGTTGGTGAAGAAATTCTGCAGCCGCTCAAACGTGGTGGGTTCTGCATCATCGAATATCGTGTTTCCCGCCGCTTCCAGATTTTTGTCTTTTATGATCACATAAGTGTTTGTCGTATAGATTGGCGTGCTGTAGCTGTTCAATGTATCGACCCTGACCCTGTAGAGGCCCGGCGCCAGGTCTTCGATGCTTTTCGTGTAGAAACTCAGGTAGTTGTTGCATTCGAAGATGTCCCTGTCCTGCATCAGGACACTTGTCAGCTCCGGTATGGCTAGCAGGTCTTCAGGTTCGTTTATTTTGTTGACGTCGACGGTGCCGGCGACATTGTTTCTGACTTCCAGTTCCTCGTAGAATGAGACTCTTATGGTTTTTGGCTCGAGGATCTTTATCGAAATGAGCAGATTGTCGGAATAGACAGTGCTGTACTGACCAGGATTGACCACGACGACATAAGGATCCGAATCAGCAAACGCGAAAGTTGTGCTGAAAAGCATGATCAATATCGTTATTGCCAGCGTGATGATCCTTTTCATTCCGGCGGTCTCCTCCTTCCAAAGCGAATTTATAATTATGCTATCGTTTTTTCTGATTGTGATTAGTATACCCCATAATTATTACAATTATGTTACAGTGGCTTTAAAAACATTTTACATTTTAAAACAACGGGTGCTGCCGTTTGATTTGAATGTTTCCTGCGACCTCGGCCGGCATCTGTTTTTATAGGTCTTATGCTGTCCGGCGCTATTGTCATATGCAGACTTTTGCTTCATAATGAATAAAGCAGAAATTTTTCAGGAGTGTATTATGCAGTATATAAATATTTATACCGACGGTGCCTGTTCCGGCAACCAGAATCAGACAAATATCGGCGGGTGGGGCGCGATCCTTGAATATGGCTCCCATCGCAAAGAGCTTTTTGGCGGCGAAGCCGACACCACGAACAACCGCATGGAGATGAAAGCTCTGCTTAATGCGCTTCAAGCCATTAAGAAAGGCAATCAGGCCATCCGCGTCTTTTCAGACAGCTCCTATCTGATGAACTGCTTCAGGGAAAACTGGCACATCCGCTGGAAGCAGAACAACTGGAAGACCGGAAAAAAAACTGATGTCGAAAATCGCGATCTTTGGGAAGCGCTGCTGGTATTTCTGGAACACCACGACATTCGGTTCTACCGGGTCAAGGGCCATGTCAATTTAAAAAGCAAAAGCACCGATACGGCGAAGCTTTACCAGACCTTTGTCGAATGGAACGGGTCCGGATTTTCCATGGAGGATTTCCTGTACATCACCGAAATGAACAACAGAGCGGACGAACTTGCCAACAAGGGCATCGACGAGATCCGCCAGCAGCGCCTGCCGCTCGAATAGCAATGGGCGCCGCGATCATAATTCGATAAATCCAGAAAACCGCGATCGATTTCCGATAGTTTTGAAGGGCGCACTCGTCATCCGCTAATTTTAGGGTGACGTCGCTGCATTTCTTTCACAGCGAGCGCCCTTAAAGGATCTCGACGGCCAGAATGGCTGCATCGTCGGCAAGGGGCCCTTTCACAAAGCCGCCGACCGCGCCGATGACCTTCTGCACCAGCACGTCTCCAGGCTCATCCCTGTTTTCCCTGATGATTTCCATAAGTTTCTGATCCGAAAAATATTCCCCCGTCGCATCATTGTATGCTTCCGCGATGCCGTCCGTATGAAGGATGACCTTATCGCCCGACGATACCCTGATCATTTTTATATCGTGGTTCGCTTCCTTCAGCAGGTTGCAGACAGGCATGCCGAATATTTTTATTTCTTCGGGTTCGCCGGATTTTCCAATATAGATCGGAAGGCTGTTGTGCCCCGCGTTTATGAATGTGAGGGTCTTGCTTTCAGCATCCAGCAGGCAGAATACTATGGACATATAGTACTCGTCGCCCAGTTTCAGCTCTGTATAGCTCTTGATGATCTCTGTCAGGAGTTTCCATGGATCCAGCGCGTCTTTTTTGTTGCCCCGGATCGCCTGTCTCAGGAACATCGTCAGCAGCGAAGATTTGATCCCGTGCCCGGAGACATCCGCCATGTAGAAAAGGATATTGTTGTCGTCGATCCTTATAAGGTCGAACATGTCGCCGCTCAGATCCTCGCTCGGCGCATAAGCGGAATCGAAACGCACCAGATCCCAATATGTATCGTTTATCGGCAATACCCTGTTTTGTATCTGCTTGGCGAATTCCAGATCGGTTTTCATTTTGTCATACTGGTTCAGGATCTCTTCCTGCAGCACCTTCTGGACAGTGATATCATGAAAGAGCTCGATGGCGTAGTTCTTATCGTCTTTTGTCCTGGCCGGCGACGCGATCACCCTGAAAAATCTCTCTCCATACTGAATATCCTTGCTTTCCGCCTTGCCGGTCTTGTGGCATGTGGACGATACGCAGTCGAGGCATTTCTCGCTGGCGCCGATAATGTCGAAACATTTATGGCATGTCAGATCGCCGAATTCCTCCCGCATTTTTTTGTTCATATATACAATGTTGTTTTCCTGATCCATGACGCGGACCATGTAGTCCATGTTCTCGATCACTTCATCCATCAGGTTGTCGTTGATACTTTCTTCAAAGGCCTGCATTAAGGCTGTTTCTGTCATTTTATTACCTTCCTGTCGATTCCTGCTTTATCTTTGCCGGTATTCCGTCCTGGCAGGGGATCCTGCTTTGACATAGTCCGCATCCATAGTAATGGCTCAGGTCGTCGGACGATATTTCCGGCGAAATGTCCTTCAACAGCACCGAGAGGTAGCGGTCGCATTTTTCTTTGTCGTGTCCCGCCTGAGTGATGGCGCCGACCGGGCATCTGTCGATGCATTTGCCGCAGGTGCCGGCCGAATAGTGCAGACACCATTCGTTATAGCGGGTGTATGGCCTGGGGTCCCCTACGAGTATTTTATCGATGATTAGCGTACTGAAACGCATAGCCTTTCCGCGGGATGTGATGAGCCCGTCCGAAAGCCCGAATGTGCCAAGTCCGGCAACGAAGGCGGCATGCCTGTGCGACCAGCTCGATGCGATGCCATACTTCTTCGAATTAAATCTGGTAAATTCTGGTATTTGGTCGATCGCCGCCGTGCGTATGCCGATTTTTTCAAATTCAGCGGCAACATCCCGACAAACGCTGCCGATGTATTTCTCCCATTCCCCTCGGGTCACGGACCATCTGGGGCAGGGGCGGATCTCTGCGCCAGCCTGGTCTTTTCTTGTAGCCGCTGTCTGAGGATATGCGATACTGATCACCGTAAGCTGCTCGTCCGAAACCTGGGCGTCTCTGTGTTTGAGACCAAACGCTTCAGCTGGCGACCAGAATTGCTCGCCTATATCTGTTTTCCAGAACTTGAAATAGTCATCCCCGCCGGATGAATAGCCGACTAACGGCTTATCCCACATCGGCTCTTCCGGAAGGGATAATGCGTACATGCCGTTGAGCGCGGACTCCATCGAAGCCTTCTGAATGATGTCCGTCAGAAGATCTTTGATTTCCCTGATATTGTTGATATCCTTTAAATCCCTCATATCCTCACATCCTGTCAACTATTTAATAGCGGTCGATCACTGCATAAGATCTTTTATCGGAAGAAGTCCCAGTCCCGACTGCCTTGCAGCCTGTTCTCCGATCGCATTATAATTCCTTGCGCTGTTTTTCCGTATGGTCGTACAAGCCGCCCTTCTTTATTGGATCGCCCGGGAGGCTTAATGCTTCGAGACCAGAAAATTCAGTGCTTCGAGATAGGAGCCGACGCCTTTGCCGAATATCTGCTTTGCGGCGACTTCCTCGATGACGGATATTTTTCTGAATGCCTCCCGCTTTGTGATATCGCTCAGATGGACTTCCACGACCGGATAATCGACAGACGCTATCGCGTCGCGGATCGCATAGCTGTAATGGGTGAATGCGCCTGGATTTATAATGGCCCCGTCGATTTTGCCGTAGTTTTCCTGGATCTTGTCTATGATATCCCCTTCATGATTGCTTTGGAAGAATTCGGTTTCCATTCCAAGGCTTTCCGCCTCGCCTGCGACTATTCCGTTGAGTTCGCCAAGAGTCATGCTGCCGTAAATCTCAGGTTCCCTGATGCCCAGCATATTGAGGTTCGGACCGTTGATAACGAGTATTTTCATAGTACCTCCGCATTTGTTTCACGTGAAACATCAGACGCTGTTCCGCTGTCTAATGGTTCTTCAGGCTAGCCAGCAGCTCGATCAGGCGTTCAAGCTCATCCTTGCTGTAGTACTCGATTTCTATTTTGCCCCGTCGTTTGCCTGGCAAAATCACCACTTTTGTTCCCAGCACCGCCTTCAATTCATCCTCAATGGATGTCAGTTCGCTGTCCGCAGGTTTTTTCGCTGATTTTCTGACCCTGCTTCTGACGGTCTCCGTCGCCATCGCTTCGACCTGCCTGACCGACAGACCTTTTTCCACTATATCCTCGGCAACCGCCATCTGCCGCTTATGATCCCTGATTGCGAGCAGCGCACGGGCATGCCCGCCGGACATTCTTCCTTCTATTATATATGTCTGCACTTTGGGATCCAGCTTCAGCAGCCTGAGCGTGTTTGTAATGTATGGCCTGCTTTTTCCGACACTTTTAGAAATTTCTTCCTGGGTCAGGTCGAATTTTTTTGTCATCTGGTCGAATGCCATCGCCTCTTCGATGGCGTTGAGATCTTCGCGCTGCATGTTCTCTATTATGGCGACAAGCATGTTCTCCCGCTCGTCCAATTGCCGGATAATGCACGGGAGCTCTTTGACCTGTGCTTTGTGCGCCGCTCTCCAGCGCCTTTCGCCGGCTATGATCTCATAGCCCTTGTCCGCCTTCTGGACCATGATCGGCTGGATCACGCCATGGACCTTGATCGATTGAGCCAGCTCCTCTATTCTTTCATCGCTGAAGCTTTTCCTCGGCTGGTTTGAATTTGGCTTTATATCGTTTATATTGATAAAGAGGATCTCATTGCCGCTGGGTGTCTGCATGGAGCTGCCGTGATCGATGTTTATCTGCACATCGTTGAACAGCGCCTCCAGACCTCGACCCAGTCCTGGTTTTTTCACTGTCATTGTTTTTCTTCCTCCAGCTCGAGAAATTCATCGGCAAAATCAAGATACGCTTCTGCCCCTTTGGATTTCCTGTCATATTCTGTGATCGGCAGGCCGTAGCTCGGCGCTTCGGCAAGCCTGACATTCCTTGGTATTACGGTGGTATATACTTTTTCACGGAAATATTTCTTTACTTCTTCCACGACTTGTATCGAAAGATTTGTCCTGCCGTCGAACATGCTCAGAATGACTCCCTGGATCTCCAGGTTCTTATTGAGGTTTTTCTTGACGATCTCAATGGTGCTCATCAGCTGGCTCACACCTTCGAGGGCATAGAATTCACACTGGATCGGTATCAGGACGCTGTCGACTGCCGTCAGTGAGTTGATTGTCAGAAGGCCCAGGGACGGAGGACAATCTATAAAAATGTAATCATACCCTCCCTTGATCTTGTCGATGGCTTTTTTAAGCCTCTTCTCCCTGGACTCCAGCTGGACCAGCTCTATTTCGGCGCCCGCCAGCTGAACGCTGGCCGGGATGATGTCGAGGTTTTTAACGGCTGTATGCATGATCGCATCCGCAGGCTCGAGCTGATCGTTGATCAGCACCTCATACATTGTCTTTTCAAGACCCTTTTTATTGATCCCCATTCCGCTTGTGGTGTTGCCCTGTGGATCTATATCGAGAATAAGGACCTTCTTCCCCTTTAACGCCAGGCAGGCAGCCAGATTTATATTAGTTGTCGTTTTTCCGACGCCGCCTTTCTGGTTGAATATCGCTATTGCTTTTCCCAATCCTGTCACCCCTTAAAATAATTTATATGTCTTCGAAACGTTGATATTTGAATATGTTTTGCGTGTTATCCCTCGGCTGGTCCGGTGTTTCCGGCAAGCAAGGCATCGCTTCTATATTATATCCTATATATGATCTTTTCTCCATATAAATATTGCAATAAAAAAAGATGTTTCACGTGAAACATCCTCCTTCAAATTGGCTCTTTCAAGGGCTTCCCGGCCTTTCTCGGGTACTTTTGAGGCGTTTTGGAGATTTTTTCGATATAGATGATCTTATGCCCAAGATCCGTATCGTCTGTCAGGAATGGCTGGATCTCAGACACTTTTCCGCCCAGGACACCTATGGCTTTTACCGCGCTTCGCAGTTCCTCCTCAATATCATTGCCTTTATATGCCGCGAAGCACCCGCCGACCCGGACGAGCGGCAGGCAGTATTCCGCCAGGACCGCAAGCGAAGCGACAGCCCTGGACACGCAGAAATCAAATTTCTCCCTGAATTTAATGTCGGAACCGATATCCTCGGCTCTGCCGTGGACGACCCTGACATTCGTGATTTTCAGCTCGGCCGCGACGCTTTCAACCACCTTGAGTTTTTTGTGCACGGAATCAACAAGAACAAATTCCCTGTCCGGAAAAACGATAGCCAGCGGTATCCCCGGAAACCCTGCGCCTGTTCCTATATCAACGATCCTTCTTACCCCCGGTGCTGCGATCTTTTGCGCGCACATGACCGAATCCGCAAAATGCTTGATTACGAATTCACTTTCGTCCCTGATCGCCGTGAGGTTGATCTTTTCATTCCACTCGAGGATCCGCTTCATATATTCATAAAACATTTCGAGCTTCTTATCGTCGCACTCCAGGCCGGCCGCAGCCATGGCGTTTTTCAGGGGGAGCATGATTTCTTTCATTTTTTTCTCTTCTCTTTCTCCAAATATATCAGCAGGACATTGATATCTGCCGGCGATACGCCGGAGATCCTCGACGCCTGCCCGACGGACACCGGCTTGAACTTGTTAAGCTTCTGCATCGCCTCTATTCGGAGCCCCTGTATCGCAGAATAGTCAAATTCGCCGTCAAGCCTTTTATTTTCAAGCTTTTTGAACTTCTCGACCTGTTGAAGCTGTTTGGCGATATAGCCTTCATATTTGATTTTAACTTCTATCTGAGTGATTTCATGATCCGACAGCACCGGCCTCTGTCTGTCGATCTCCTCGAGTAGTCTGTAGCTTATCTCTGGCCTTTTCATCAGTTCTGCCAGCGACGTCCTGTTTTGGAGCGGGTTGCTTCCATATTTTTCCAGCATACCGCTGGCCTCCGCCGGCGTCACTGTTACTGCCTCCAGCCTGGCCAGCTCTTCCTCCACAGCATTCTTTGCTTTCAGATACTTGCTGTAACGTTCTTCCGATGCCAATCCGATCTGATAAGCCTTCTCCGTCAGCCTGATATCGGCATTGTCCTGCCGAAGCAGCAGCCTGTATTCCGCCCGCGAAGTCATGATCCTGTACGGCTCGCCGGTCCCTTTTGTGATCAGGTCGTCGATCAGTACGCCGATATAGGCTTCTGAACGATCCAATATGAAGGGCTCCCTGCCCTTCAGCTTCAGGACCGCGTTGATTCCGGCCATCAGCCCCTGCGCCGCCGCTTCCTCGTAGCCGGAACTGCCGTTGAACTGGCCCGCGCAGAACAGGCCTCTGATCTTCCTGTGTTCAAGTGTCATTTCCAGTTCAAGGGGATCGATGCAGTCATATTCGATGGCATAGGCGGGCCTGACGATCTTGACATGCTCAAGGCCTGGTATTGTCTCGTAGAACTGCTTTTGAACATCTTCCGGCAGGCTGGACGACATGCCCTGCACATACATTTCATCCGTATCGATCCCTTCGGGCTCGATGAATAGCTGATGCCTCTCCTTTTCCGAAAAGCGGTTCACTTTATCTTCAATGGACGGGCAGTACCTTGGACCCACGCCTTCGATATAGCCGCCGAACAGGGCCGATTTTGAAAAGTTCTCCCGTATGACCTGATGCGTGTTTTCATTGGTATAGGTCAGCCAACAGGAAACCTGATCCTTCACCAGTCGATCGTTCATGAATGAAAAGGGGACGATATGGTCGTCACCGGGCTGCTCGAGCATTTTTGAAAAATCCAGCGATTTGCAGTCTACGCGAGCGGGCGTACCGGTCTTGAACCTTCTGAGACCCAGCCCGTATTTTTTCAGGTTGGCCGAAAGCTCGATGGCCGGCGCCAGACCGTTGGGTCCGCTGTCATATGACCATTCCCCGATAAAGATTTTTCCTCTCAGAAATGTTCCGGTTGCCAGGATCACAGCTTTTGCCATATATGCGGCGCCCGTCTTCAGTATGACTCCCCTGACTGCATTTTCCTCCACAATAAGATCCACGACCTCGCCTTGCTTCATATCCAAGCCAGGCTGCCGCTCAAGAGTTTTTTTCATTTCGGTGTGATATCTGCTTTTGTCCGCCTGGGCCCTGAGCGAGTGAACAGCCGGTCCTTTTGACGTGTTCAGCATCTTGGACTGGATGAATGTCTTGTCGATATTAACACCCATCTCGCCGCCCAGCGCGTCGATCTCACGGACCAGATGCCCCTTGCCCGTTCCGCCGATGGACGGATTGCACGCCATCATTGCCACAGCTTCCAGATTGATCGACAGTATCAGCGTCCGCATGCCCATCCTCGCGGATGCCAGCGCCGCCTCGCAGCCCGCATGTCCTGCGCCGATCACGACGATATCATAACTGTCCATAATAAAATGTTTCATCTTGTTTCCTATTTCCCAAGACAGAACCGCGAAAACACTTCGTCTATAATGTCTTCCGCTACCGTCTCGCCGATGATCTCGCCCAGCTGCTCCCAGGCGCGCCTAATATCCACTTCTATAAAATCCAGCGCCGCGCCGGAATCGCACATTTCGATCGCATCGTCTATTGACGATCCAGCCTTTTCAAGCAGGTCCATATGCCGGACGTTTGTGATCATCGCTGTTTCGGTTTGCCTCAATCTGCCGCCATAGACGATACTGACGATCTCATTTTCCAACGCCTCGATGCCGGTCCCGTCTTTGATCGACGTCCAGATGATCTTAGCTTCGGGAAGGTGTTTTTTGATCTCCTCCTCCGGAAGCAAGCGGCCGAGATCCATCTTGTTCAATAGGACGATGGTCTTTGATGCCTTGATATGGCTGATTATGTGCAGATCTTCCGCAGTCATCCCTTCGGCGGCGTTCAGGATCAGAATGACCAGATCCGCCTTGTTGAAGGATTCCTTGCTTTTCTCAATGCCTATTTTTTCAATGATATCTTCCGTTTCACGGATCCCGGCGGTGTCCACAAGTTTTATCGGTATATTTTTTATATTAATGTATTCTTCTATCGTATCCCTAGTGGTTCCGGGAATTTCGGTCACGATCGCCCTGGACTCCCTGAGCAGCGCATTCATCAAAGAAGATTTTCCGACATTCGGTTTTCCGATAATGACAGTGTTCAGTCCATCCCTTATAATGCGCCCTGTCGAGGCAGTATCAAGCAGCATGCTTATTTTTCGACGGATTTCTTCAAGGCCTTCTTTTAATTTCCGAAGGGAAATTTCCTCGACATCCTCATCCGGATAATCGAGATTGACGATGACATGGGCAAGGATCTGAAGGATGTCGTCCCGGATGCCGCTTACACTAAGAGAAAGTCTTCCTTCGAGCTGCTTTACGGCCAGCTCGAAACCCGTGTCGGTCTTGGCGCTGATCATGTCCATAACGGCTTCGGCCTGGGACAGGTCGATTCTGCCGTTGAGGAACGCTCTCTTTGTGAATTCGCCCTTATCAGCCAGTCTTGCGCCGTGTTTCAATATGAGTTCAAGGATCTTGCGCAGCGAAATAAGACTGCCATGGCAGTCTATCTCGACGATATCCTCCTTTGTATAGGTATGCGGCGCCTTCATATAGACGGCCAGCACTTCATCGATCCTATTGCCTGTTTCGCTGTCGACGATATGTCCGTAGTACAGCTTCCTGTGCTCGGGCTCTGTACAGACGTCTTCATTCAGTGGGTTTTCGCCATCCCCCCTGACGAAGATCCGATTCAGGATGTCCAGGGATTTGTCACCGCTGATCCTGATAATTCCGATCCCGCCTTCTCCAGGCGCCGTCGATGCTGCCGCAATCGTGTCTTCCATGATATTTCCTTCTCCGGTCCGGGCCGGCATTAAAATAGTAAATGACCTGTGAGCTTCCACAGGTCATTTATTGCAGCAGGATCTTCTCCTATTTCAGCTCAATAATAACTCTTCTGTATGGTTCTTCGCCTTCGCTTCTCGTCGTGACATGCGGATTTCCCTGAAGCGTCGCATGGATCACTTTGCGCTCATAGGGATTCATCGGTTCCAGACGGACGCTCTTGCCTGTTTTGTAGACCTTGTCCGCCAGCCTCTTCGCCAGCTGTTCCAGCGTCTTTTCTCTCTTTTCCCTGTAGTTTTCGGCATTGACCACTACTTTGGAATGCTTTTCCTTTTCCTTGTTGACGACAAGGCTCGTCAGATACTGCACCGCGTCCAGCGTCTGTCCCCTCTTGCCGATGATCGTGCCTGAATCCTTGCCATCGATATTCACATAAATGGCGTCGTCGACTTCATAAACGTGTATGTTCAGATCAAGCCCCATCTTCTGGGTGATTTCACGCAGGAAAAGCTCCGCCGGGCTGCCGGTTATTTCTGTCATGCTGTCAAATTCAGCCGGTCTTTTTTCTTCTCTTCTCTGCCTTTCGGGATATCGTTCTTCCCTTCTTGGCTTGCTTTCGAAACGTTCTTTCGGTGCCTTTCTCTCGGGTTTTCTGTCAAAAGAGCGCTGCTCCGGCTTTTCCTGAGCGGCCGCTTTCGGTTCGGCGCTTTCCTTCTCCCTGCGGACTGCTTCTTCGGCTTTCCTTGCTTCCCTGCGGGCATCCGCCTCTGCTCTTTCTTTCTGTCTTCTCGCCTCTTCCTCAGCCCTTGCCATTTCCTTCAGCTGCTCCGGCGTCGGCGGTTTTTTCTTTTCAACGCGGACTTTTGCAAGCTTCGCGCCTATTCCTAAAAATCCTTTGGATGGTTCTTCAAGAACGATCACTTCCACTTCATCGATCGTGCATTTCAAATCATTCAACGCAAGTCTGGTTGCATCGTCGATATCTTTTCCCCATTTTTCCGAGTAATCCATCGTATATAATCCTCCCTGACGAAGTTAAATATTCTGTGCAGCCATTTTTTTCCGTTTCTGGCTCTCTTTCCACATATTCAGACCTTTTGTCTGGAAAATCTGCACGAATGTCCCAAAGAACCAGTACAAAGTCAGGCCTGCCGGGAAGGATCTTCCCCACCAGACGATCATGACAGGAAATACGTATTTCATCATGACCATGGTTGGATTCGATGCCATTTCAGGACTTGTCTGGGTCTGCGAAAACGAAATGTATGTCGTGACGCCGGCCAGGATCGGCAGGATCCAAAGATCCGGCTGACTCAGGTCCGCTATCCAAAGGAAGCTTTCGTGGATCGCCATCAGCATGGTCGTATTGTCGATGTAATTTACCGGATTGCGGAGCAGAGCGAAAAGACCAATGATGATCGGCATCTGGATCAGCAGCGGCAGACAGCCTCTGGCCGGATTGACCTTTTCTTCTTTATAGAGCTCCATCATTTTGGCGTTCATCGTTTCTTTGTCATGAGCATATTTGGCCTGCAGATCCTTTATTTTCGGCTGCACATCCTGAAGCTTGGATGAGTGTTTGATCTGATCCGCATATAACGGAAAAAGACATGCCCGTACAATTATTGTAAATACGATCAGTGTGATCCCGTAATTCCCTATTAAATTATACAAAGCATACAAAAGCTGTCCCAGAGGCTGTGCTATTATACCTGTCATCTATATCCTCCTGAAATCAATAATTTCATTTTAACGGATCATATCCGCCAGGGTGAAAAGGATGGCATTTCAAAATCCTCTTCACGCCAAGATACGATCCTTTGAAAACCCCATACTTCTCGACCGCCTGCAGCGCATACGTCGAGCATGTGGGATAAAACCGGCATTTTCCGGGCATTATGGGTGAAATAAACTTTTGATAGAATCTGATCAAAAGTATTATGGCCGTTTTCATGAACGTTCACCCTCAAATATTCTCTGCCGGGACGTTCTGGTCCCTTTTAAAAAGCTTCGCTTTTTTAAGCGCACTTTCCATCGATCGGCTGACATCTTTGCATTTCTTGTCCGTTATGCTGTTTCTGGCAATGAAAATAAGATCGTAGCCTATCTCGATCCTTTCTCTGAACTGCCTGTAGCTTTCCTTCATCAGTCTCCTTGCGCGGTTTCTGATGACGCTTTTCCCGACTTTCTTGCTTGCCAGGAATGCCGTCCTGTTGTAATCCAATCCGTTTTTTCTGAAGAACACGACGACATATCTCTCGCCTATTGATTTTCCCTTATTATATATAGAAGAAAAATCTTTTTTCCTTCGTAGTACGTCAGGTTTCAGCATGCCTATTCCTTCTTAAAAAAAAGACCACGTTTAGCGGTCTCTATGCTGTTAGACTTTTTCTCCCTCTTGTTCTTCTTCTTTTCAATACATTTCTACCGTTTTTTGTACTCATTCTTTTTCTGAAGCCGTGCTCCTTGCTTCTCTGCCTTACTTTAGGCTGCAAAGTCTGTTTCATTTTGACACCTCCTTCTATTAAAAAATCTGTGTATATCTTAAGGAATTCTATCCGGTATACCGCTTTGTTATTATACATTCAAAGATTTTTGATGTCAACAATTTTGTGCCCAAAAAATCGGCAAACTGGCTTTTTCAGGCTGTTTATAACTTTGATATTTTTATACACAGGTTGTTAATAAGTGCCAGGAAATATTTTTCCCAATTTTTCTGTTTAATGCTTGCCTGTGGATAAGTTTATTTGTTATTATGTATCCACTGATATAATATTAAGCATGGCATTCGGGATCTTTAAACAAATATTTCCAGAATTCCCTGCTTAAGCTCGCCAGGCGGTTCACATCTCTGATCGGGCAGACAAATAATCGAATGAGGTCATTTTTTGATGAACAATCTTAAGAAAAACTGGGAAAAGACATTAGAATACCTGAAGCCGGAGCTGACACCAGTTAGTTATGACACATGGATGGCTCCGCTGAAGCCGATATCTCTTGATGAAGAAAAAGGCCGCCTCTATTTGCAGGTTTACAATGATTTCTCCAGATCCATCCTGGAAACAAGATATGTATCCATCGTCGAAAATTCTGTCAAACAGGCTTTCGGCTCGCCTTTGCGCGTGGTTTTCGTCGAGACCGACGACGCCGTGCTCCATGCCGACCCGAAGGAGCCGGTAAAAAAGCCTTTTACCGACGAGCTTTACCTGAACCCGAAATACATATTCAACACCTTTGTCGTCGGCAGCAACAACCGCTTCGCCCACGCCGCGTCCCTTGCCGTCGCCGAGTCGCCGGCCAAGGCCTACAATCCCCTTTTCATTTATGGCGGGGCCGGCCTTGGAAAAACCCATCTGATGCATGCGATCGGCCATTATATCCTTCAGCAGAATCCAAAACTGAAGGTTCTTTACGTATCGTCGGAAATGTTCACGAACGAACTGATAAAAGCGATCCGCGAAGACAAGAATGTCGAATTCAGAAACAAATATCGCCATATCGACGTCCTGCTGATCGACGATATCCAGTTTATAGAGAAAAAAGAACGCACCCAGGAGGAAATTTTCCATACATTCAATACGCTATATGAAGCCAACAAGCAGATCATCGTTTCCAGCGACAGACCGCCGAAAGAACTGATCACGCTCGAAGAAAGGCTGCGCTCCAGATTCGAATGGGGTCTGACCGCCGATATCCAGCCGCCTGATTATGAGACGCGCGTCGCGATACTTATTAAAAAGGCTGAGCTCGAAGATGTCGAAGTCAATGACAATCTACTGGAGATCATCGAGTTCGTCGCTGAAAAGATCCAGTCAAATATAAGGGAACTGGAAGGCGCGCTGATCCGGGTCATCGCTTATGCGAACCTGACCAACCAGAAAATCAACAAGGATCTGGCCAAGGATGTCTTGAAGGATATTTTCTCTGCCAGTAATCGAAAGGTCACGCCTAAAATAATAAAGGACTGCGTCTGCAAGCACTTCAGCATAAAAATGGCGGATCTCGAATCGGCCAAGCGCTCAAGGAACCTGTCCTATCCGCGGCAGATCGCCATGTATATGTGCAGGGATCTGACAGACCTTTCATTGCCGAAGATCGGAGAATTTTTTGGCGGCAGGGATCATACCACAGTCCTGCATGCCTGCGATAAGATTTCCTCTGAAATGCTGACGAACAACAATCTTAAAGAGATCATTAATGCGCTGACAACAGATATCCAATCGGAATAACGATCTGTCAACAGCATTGCTGATAAGTTTTTCAGGTTATCCACATTGAAAGACGTGTATAAATTCTCAGAAAAGATTGAATTTTCATTATCCACAGAAGTTATACACATTTCCACAGGCCTTATTACTATTATTACTAAGTTAATATCTATATAAAAAGGAGGAAGTGCCATGAAATTCACATGCCAGCAGCAGCAGCTCTCAAAAGCGCTGAACACTGTCTGCAAAGCCGTAACGACACGAACTACCATTCCTATCCTTAAAGGGATATTATTGGAGGCTTCTTCAAACAACGTCCTTAAACTTGCCGCATCGGATCTGGATCTCAGCATAGAGAAAAAAATCAGCGCTCCTGTTTTGGAGGAAGGCTCTATCGTTGTTTCTTCCAGGCTTTTTACAGATATCATCAGAAAGCTTCCAAACGAGGAAATAGAAATAGAGCTGGTGAACGGCAACAATGTGAAAATAAAATGCCATGCTTCCGAATTTGTGATAATAGGACAGCCTGCTGAAGAATTCCCGAATATAGGAGAAATCAGCACAGGCAATAAAATGTCCATCGACAAGGAAACTTTCAAAGAGATGATCAAAAAAACCTCGTTTTCCGCCAGCATAGACGAGGCAAAAGGCGTGATCGTCGGCGTTTTGATGGAAATAGACAAGGAATCGCTGAACATGGTCGCACTTGACGGCTTCAGGATGGCAGTTACAAAAGAAGCGATGAAAAACAGCGAAAACAGAAAAATAATCATTGCTGCAAGAATATTGAACGAAATTCAGAAGATCCTGATCGACGAAGAAAAAGTCAAAGAAGTCGAATTGGTGATGGATGAAAAAAAGGCTTTGATAAATCTTGAAGACACCAGGATCGTACTCCGTCTTCTCGAAGGGGAATTCATAAAATACAGGGATATCATTCCAAAGGAGCATAAAAGCAGGATCGTTGTCGACAGATATTCGTTCCTTGAAAGTATAGAGAGGGCTTCTCTCCTTGCCAAGGAAGGAAAAAACAATCTGATAAAAATAAGCATCTCCGAAGAAGGACTTGTAATCACATCAAGATCGGAAGAAGGCAATGTCCGGGAAGAAGTTTTCATAACAAAGGAAGGGGAAAATCTGGAGATAGGATTCAATTCCAAATATCTGCTGGATGTCTTAAAAGTCGTTTCCGATGATGAAATAGCGATGGAATTCAATTCCAGCGTCAGTCCGTGCCTTATCAAGCCCACCTCCGGAAATGCATACGAATATCTGATATTGCCGGTAAGGATCACAGCGAGCTGATAAAAAAATCCGTGAAATGATGGCTGCAGGGGCCCGGAGCACTCCGAAAAAGTCTCGGCAGCCATTTTATTTGGGAAAAAGCAACGCGTGCAAAAGGAACAAGAAATGTATTTCAAAGAAGCGACGCTTTTCGACTTCAGAAATTATAAAGAAGAAAAAGCGGAATTTCATCCGAAAGTCAATATAATCACGGGAAACAACGCCCAGGGAAAAACAAATCTCCTTGAGGCGCTTTATATGATGTCGCTTGGAAAATCCTTCAGGACGGCAAGGGACGGAGACATGATCCGGTTCGGCAGCAGCGCGGCCAGAATATCGACGATATCCTTCAAAGGCGAAATGAAAACCGAGCTGGAAATAGTTCTTGAAGAAGGAAAAAAAACCATCAGGATCGACGGCGCAAAAATATTGAAGAATGCCGATATGCTGGAAAACGTCTACGTGGTGGTTTTTTCGCCGGAAGACCTGGGGATCGTAAAGGATGAGCCGGAAAAACGAAGAAAATTCATCAACAGGGAATTGTGCCAGATAAAGCCTGTATATTATAAAAATCTTGCGAAATACAAAAGGATACTGCTTCAGAGAAATACGCTGCTGAAGCAGGAGAATATTGATCGCGATATGTTGTCCATATGGGACGGCGAGCTCGCGGACGCCGGCGCCAGGCTGATATTGGACCGAAATGATTTTATCTATAAAATAGACAGGATAAGCCGGGAGATCCATTCGAACATCACAAACGGCGGCGAAAAACTGGAAATATTCTATGAAAGCGACATTCCAGTCCAAAAGGATCTTTCGAGTCAGCGGGAAGTATTTATAAAAAAGCTCGAAAGTCGATATAAAAACGACATTTTCAGAAAGACGACGACAGCCGGTCCTCACAAGGACGACCTGAGGATCATGGGCAACGGGATAGATATCAGAAATTTCGGCTCGCAGGGACAACAGCGCACCGCGGCGCTGTCGCTGAAGCTTTCAGAAATAAGGCTGATATTGGAGGAGACAGGAGAAACGCCAATACTGTTATTGGACGATGTATTGTCCGAGCTGGATCTTTCCCGGCAAAAGTTCCTGATCAGTTCCCTCGGCGACGTCCAGTTATTTATAACGACTGCCGAAATGAGCGGGTATTTGAAAGAAACGCTTTCGGACAACAGAATATTCAAAGTGGACAATGGGAAGATAAGCGTGGAAAAATAAAAACACACAGCATAGTTATATTGACGATAAAACACTGCTTAAAAGCCACGAAATGCCGGTTATTTGAAAAGCAACCGGCATTTGTATATGTTTGAATCCTTTTAAAATAAAAATTGAAAATAAGCGGGTTTTCATATATAATATTTTGTGGTTTGAAATCATAAAGAATACTAAATAAAGCGAATGACAAGGCGGGCTCAATTTTGGGAAAAGTGGTCAAACCGGCCTGAAAATCTATACAAAAGAGGTGATTACTTTGATGACATCAGCTGCTTCAAAAGAATACAACGCCGAGCAGATACAGGTTCTGGAGGGACTGGATCCGGTCAGGAAAAGACCGGGCATGTATATCGGAACGACTGGGCCGAGAGGCCTTCACCATCTGGTTTACGAAGTCGTCGACAACAGCATCGACGAAGCCCTGGCGGGATTCTGCAAAAATATAAACGTTACGATCAGAAAAGACGATTCCATAGTAGTTGAGGACGACGGGCGCGGCATGCCGGTCGATCTCCATCCCAAACTCAAGATCCCTGCCGTAGAGGTCATCCATACGGTGCTCCATGCCGGCGGCAAATTCGGCGGCGGAGGCTACAAGGTCTCCGGCGGGCTCCACGGAGTCGGAGCATCCGTTGTCAATGCGCTTTCAGAATACATGGATGTCGAGATCAAGAGAAACGGAAAAATCTACAAACAGACCTATTCAAGGGGAAAGACGACGTCAAAGCTTGAAGAGATCGGCACTTCCACGCAGACAGGATCAAAGACTACCTTCAAGCCGGATGCTGAAATATTCGAGGAGCTCGAATTCAATTATTCGACGTTGGAGCACCGGCTAAGAGAGATGGCTTTCCTGAACAAAGGCATTCGGATCACGCTCAAAGACGAACGGGAAGGACGGGAGCAGGAAGAGGTCTTCCATTACGAAGGCGGCATCAAGGAGTTTGTCAGACATCAGAACAAGAACAAGGAAGTCATCCATGACGACGTCATCTATTTCGAGCACAAGAAAGATGATTATGAAGTCGAAGTCGCCATGCAGTATACCGACAGGTATAATGAGATGATTTTTTCCTATGCGAACAATATCAACACCATCGAGGGCGGAACCCACATGATCGGCTTCAAGTCCGCATTGACAAGGGTTTTCAACGATTATGCGAAGAAGAACAATTACATAAAGGCAAATGAAGAAGGCCTCGCCGGCGAAGATGTCCGCGAAGGCCTGACTGCCATAATCTCCGTCAAGCTCACGTCCCCACAGTTCGAAGGGCAAACGAAAGCCAAGCTCGGCAACAGCGAGATGAGGGGCATCGTCGAAACAACGACCAATGAAAATCTGACCGCTTTTTTGGAAGAAAATCCAAGCCAGGCGAAGATCATCCTGGACAAATGCCTCAGGGCTTCGCGCGCAAGAGAGGCAGCGAGAAAAGCGAGAGAGCTGACACGGAGAAAAGGAGTCCTGGATACGCTGACGCTTCCCGGAAAACTCGCAGACTGTTCTGAAAAGGACCCGGCGCTTTCGGAAATATTCCTCGTCGAGGGAGATTCCGCAGGCGGTTCCGCCAAGCAGGGCAGGGACAGAAAGAGGCAAGCCATCCTGCCGCTTCGGGGCAAGATCCTGAACGTCGAAAAAGCAAGGCTGGACAAGATCCTGAACTCCGAGGAAATAAAAAACATGATCATTGCGTTCGGCTGCGGCATTGGAGACGACTTCAACGAAGAAAAGCTGCGCTACCACAAGATCATCATCATGACAGATGCCGACGTCGACGGAGCCCATATCCGGACGCTGCTGCTGACGTTCTTCTATAGGTATATGACGCCGCTGATTGAAGGCGGATATGTTTATGCCGCCCAGCCGCCGCTGTTCCAGACCAAAAAAGGCAAGGAAGTGTATTATACATATACCGAAAAGGAGCAGGAGAAGCTCATGGCCGAGATCGCCGACAAGCCAGGAAAAGCGGCGATCCAGAGATATAAGGGCCTTGGCGAAATGGATCACCAGCAGCTTTGGGAAACGACGATGGATTATACCACAAGGACGCTGGTCCAGGTCACCATCGAGGATATGGCTGCGGCCGACGATATTTTCACGACGCTGATGGGGGACAAGGTCCCGCCGCGAAGAAAATTCATCGAAGACAACGCAAAATACGTAAAGAATCTGGATATATAAGAGGTGGACAGGCATGACAACAAACTTTATAGATGATGTGAAACTGATCCAGACCGAGATCCACGACGAGATGAAAAAATCCTATATAGATTACGCGATGAGCGTTATCGTATCCAGAGCCCTTCCGGATGTCAGGGACGGACTGAAGCCCGTACACAGAAGGATCCTCTACGGGATGAGCCAGCTTGGCGTGACGCCCGACAAACCGCACAAAAAATCGGCGCGTATCGTCGGTGAAGTCATGGGTAAGTATCACCCCCACGGCGACAGCTCCATCTATGATGCCATGGTCCGCATGGCTCAGGATTTTTCGATCAATTATCCGCTGGTTGACGGACACGGCAATTTCGGTTCCGTCGATGGCGACGGCGCTGCGGCGATGCGTTACACGGAAGCCAGGATGACGCCGTTCGCGCTGCAGATGCTGCGGGATATCGAGAAAGAAACCGTCGATTTCATGCCGAACTTCGACGAAGAAGAAACGGAACCTGTCGTTCTGCCCTCCAGATTCCCGAATCTGCTGGTCAACGGCTCCAACGGCATAGCCGTCGGCATGGCAACCTCCATTCCGCCGCACAATCTGAACGATGTGATCGATGCCACCGTGAAACTGATCGATCATTCGGATACGGACATCGAGGATCTCATCAAGATCGTAAAGGCGCCGGATTTTCCGACGGGCGCCATCATCATGGGAAAAAACAGCGTCAAGGACGCGTACAGGACCGGCCAGGGAAAAGTGATCGTCCGGTCCAAAGCCATGATCGAGGAGACCGGCAAGGGACGACAGCAAATCGTTTTCACCGAGATTCCCTATCAGGTCAACAAGGCCAGGGTCATCGAGAAGATCGCCGAACTCGTAAGGGAAAAGCGGATCGACAATATATCCGACATTCGGGACGAATCTGACAGGACCGGCATGCGGATCGTGATCGAACTGAAGCGGGACGCCAATCCGCAGATCACGCTGAACAGGCTTTTCAAGCACACCCAGCTGCAGGACACGTACAGCATGATCATGATCGCGCTGGTGAACGGCCAGCCGAAGCAGCTGAACCTGAAGGACATGCTGCAGGAATACCTGAAGCACCAGAAGGATGTCGTGACCAGGAGAACGATATTCGACCTCAGGAAAGCGGAGGAGCGCGCCCATATATTGGAAGGCCTGCGCATCGCTCTCGACAACATAGACGAGATCATCAAGACGATCCGCGAGAGCTATAACGATGCAAAATCAAAACTGATGGAGCGTTTCGGGCTCAGCGAGATCCAGTCGCAGGCCATCCTGGACATGAGGCTTGCAAGGCTGCAGGGACTCGAACGCGAAAAAATCGAAAACGAATACAGCGAGCTCGTAAAACAGATTGCGTGGTTCAAGAGCGTGCTGGCCGACGAAAGCCTTCTGATGGGGATCATCAAGGATGAGCTGCTTGAGATCAGGAAAAAATTCGGCGGGAAAAGAAGGACCGAAATAAAAGCGGATCTCGAGGAAATAGAGGAAGAGGATCTGATCCAGGAGGAGAAGGTCGCCATCACACTGACGCAGCTCGGCTATATAAAGAGAGTCACGTCGGACACCTATAAGACGCAGCGGCGCGGCGGCAAAGGCATCACGGGCCTGACGACCAGAGACAATGATTTCGTACGCCAGCTGGTGACCACGTCCACCCATGATTATCTGATGTTCTTCACCAACACCGGAAGAGCCTACAGGATCAAGGCATACGAAATCCCTGAAGCACAGCGGATGGCGAAAGGAATGCCCGTCGTCAACTTCCTGCACCTGACCCAGAAGGAACGCGTCACCGCGCTGATTCCAATCAAGGAATTCGTGGAAGACAAATTCCTGATCGCCGTCACCAAGCAGGGAACCATCAAGAAGACGGACCTCGCCCAGTTCGACACCAGCCGGAAGGCGGGACTCAATGCGATCAACCTCAAGGATGACGACGAGCTGATCGGGATCAAGCAGACATCGGGAACGAGCAACGTCATAATCGTCACGAAAAACGGCAAATGCATCTGCTTCAATGAAGAAGACGTCAGGAGCATGGGCAGGAATGCCGCCGGCGTCAGAGCCATCATGCTGGATCCGGATGACGAAGTAGTTGCTATGGAGCTGGCCGAAAAGAATGAAGAACTGCTGGTTGTGACAAAGTTCGGCTACGGAAAGAGGACCGCCGTCAAGGAATACAAAGTCCAGGCCAGAGGCGGCAAAGGCCTTCTGACCTATGACAAGTCAAAATTCAGCAAAACCGGTGAACTGATCGGCGCCATGGTGGTCAACGACAATGACGAAGTCCTGCTGATCAATTCAGACGGGATCATAATAAGGATCAAGGCCTCAGAGGTCTCCAGGCTCGGCAGGGCGACCCAGGGCGTCAAGATGATGCGCGTCCAGGAAGACGCCAACATCATATCGCTGGCCAAGGTGATCAATGAAGAGGACGCTTTCGATATGGACGAACCGGCCAATGAAAACGGCACAGGCGGCAATGACAGCGGTGAAACGCAGATCACGCTTGACATAAATGAAGAAGAGCAGTAATTTCAAGGAAAGCCATTGTTTGAACTCTTAGCATAGGGGTATACCTTGATTCAGGAGGAGTAAAGATGTCTTTACAGATTAAAAGCAGTTTTGATGAAAATGTAGAAAAATGGGAAATCGACCTGGCGGGAGAGATCGACATATCTTCCGCGGCGGAATTCAGGGATCTGCTTGAAAAAGCATACAAAGAAAAAAAGGGCGACATCGTGCTGCGTTTCGATAATCTCAATTATATCGACAGCACAGGGCTCGGCGTTATTATTGGCGCTTATGGAAAAATGAAAGAGGACAACAGAAACATCAAGATCCTCAATCCGAGAAAAAACATCAAAAAACTGCTTACAATCACCAATCTTGATCAAATACTTTTATAATGAGGAGAAGTACAATGGGTGATCTTTTGAAATTTTCAATTCCGGGAAAACCTGAATATGTTCGGGTCGTCCGTCTGGCGGTTTCGTCGGCGGCGAACTGCGCAGGCTTCGATATGGATGCGATCGAGGATATCAAGGTCGCTGTCTCTGAAGCCTGCACCAACGTCGTCAGGCATGGAGGCAGGGATGAAAATTGTTATGAAGTCGAGTGCACCATTGAGGCTGACAAATTTATCATTCTTGTCACTGACGCCTGCGGGGGATATAATACTGAAGAGTATCGGGAACCGACCCTCTGCGAGCTCAAGGAGGGCGGTCTGGGAATTTTTATCATCAAGGCGCTAATGGATGAAGTCAATATTTTCTCCAAACTTGGAGAAGGAACCAGGATACAGATGATAAAATATATAGTTTGAGGTGAAGGATGTCGGTTCCGCAAAAAGAGCAGACAGAAATCAATAACCGTGAACTTTTCGAGAAGTATGTCCGGGACAAAAGTATTGAGACAAGAAATGAAATAGTTCAGAAGTACTTGTATATAGTGGACATTCTGATCAGAAAGTATTTGAATAAAGGCGTGGAATACGATGATTTATATCAGGTGGGTTCCATGGCTTTAGTTTTTGCTGTCGAAAGATATGATATCAGCAAAGGATATGAATTCACAAGCTTCGCGACGCCGACGATCATTGGCGAAATAAAACGGTATTTCAGGGACAAAGGCTGGTCGATGAAGGTGCCCAGAAGACTCAAAGAGCTCGGGGCCAGGATCCCGGCTGCCAAGGACGACCTTGAAAGGACGCTGCTTCGGAGCCCTAAAATCTCGGAGATCGCGGAGTACCTAAACTGTTCGGAGGAAGAGATCCTGGAGGCTATGGAAAGCAACCAGGCCTATGGCACCTATTCGCTGCAGCAGAGCTTTGACGAAGGAAGCGAAAACGAAGAAAATACGCTGGACAAATACCTGGGCAAGGAAGAGGAAGGCTTCACAAAGCTGGAGAACGCCGAACTGATCAAGGAGATCGTCAATACCCTGTCCGAGGAAGAAAAGGTCGTTTTCAAGAAGCGATTCATCGATAATAAAATACAGCAGGAAATAGCGGAATCACTGGGCGTGTCCCAGATGACGATTTCGAGGATCGAAAAGAAGATCCGGGATAAATTCAGAAAGGAATTCGGAAGATAATATGAAGAAAGTTTTTTCAGGAGTCCAGCCAACGGGAAACATCCATATCGGCAATTATCTTGGCGCGCTCAGGCAATTCGTCGAACTGCAGGACGAAATGGACTGCACATACTGCATCGTCGACATGCACTCCATCACGTTGCCCCAGGATCCAAAGGAACTAAGAAAAAGCTCGCTGGACGTTGCCGCCCTTTACCTCGCCATTGGGCTGGATCCAAAGCGATCGATCATATTTCTCCAATCCGATGTGCCGGCCCATGCCGAACTGGCTTGGGTGCTGATGTGCAACACCTATACCGGCGAGCTGAGCAGGATGACGCAATTCAAGGAAAAGAGCAGAGAGAAAGAATCGGCTCCGGCTGGTCTATTCACCTATCCGGTGCTGATGGCGGCGGATATACTCCTGTACGATACCGATGTCGTACCCGTCGGCAACGACCAGAAGCAGCATCTCGAGCTGACCAGGGATATCGCCATTCGTATCAACAACAAGTATGGCAAGACCTTTGTCGTTCCCGAATACAGGAGCATGAAAATCGGAGCTCGCGTAATGGCGTTAGACGATCCGAATTCAAAAATGAGCAAGAGCGCGGAAAACGAGCACAGCAGGATCTCCCTTCTCGACAATCCGAATAAAATAAAGAAAACGATCATGAAGGCCACGACGGATTCGGAAGGCAGTATCCGATTCGATATTGAAAACAAGCCTGGCGTCAGCAACCTGCTGGCGATCTACAGCGCCTTTTCCGGCATGGAGATCAAGGACATCGAAAAGAAATACGAGGGCTGCGGGTACGGCGCCTTCAAGAACGATCTCGTCGCCGTCACCTGCGACGCGCTTGAGCCGATCCAGAAAAGCTTCAATGATATCAGGCATTCCGGGGAGCTTCTCGAGATCCTCGAAAACGGCAGGGAAAGGGCGTCGGAACGGGCGGAAAAAACGATGAAGCGGGTCAAGGACAGATTTGGACTCGGACTGAAAAGATAACGCGCCAATATTTGTAAATCACAGGAGGTGCAATTATGCTGTTTGACAGAGTAGGATCCGGCCTTACCGGACTTGACAGGCTGCTGGATGACATCAGGCTTGGGGATAATGTCGTATGGCAGGTGGCGGATATCAACGAATATGCATTTTTCGTCCGCCCCTTCGTCGAGCAGGCGATCTCGGATGGCAGAAATATGGTCTATATCCGGTTCGCCCAGCACGATCCGCTGCTTGAACCCAGGGAAGGGCTGAAAATAGTTCAGCTCAGCACGAGCGAAGGCTTTGAGTCCTTTGCGGTGCAGGTCCACGATGTTATAGAAAATGAAGGAAAGGAAACATTTTATGTTTTTGACAGCATTTCTGCGCTCCAGAAAGCCTGGGCCGCGGATTTCATGGTCAGAAACTTTTTTTTAGTCACCTGCCCGCATCTTCATCAGATGGAAACCGTCTGCTACTTTGCGGTGACCAGGAACAGCCACTCTTTTGCCGCCATGGAAAGGATCCGGGCGACGACCCAGCTGCTGATCGACGTCTTCAGCACGGAAGAGGAGCTTTACCTGCATCCTCTGAAAGTGTGGAACCGGTATTCGCCCAGCATGTTTTTGCCGCATATCCTCGAAGCTAAATCCGTCGAGGGGGAACAGGACAATTTTGTGCCGCTTACCGACGGCATACGGATCAGCAAATTCTATTCCCTGATCGGAAGCAGCGGAAATACGGAAAGCCAGCTGAACCTGGACAGCTGGGAACGCTATTTCCTGAACCGCAAGGCGGAGTTTGAAGTGACCCGGGAGCAGAAGCCTGAAGTCATCCGCGAGCTTTGCAGGATGCTTTTCGGAAATGATGAAAAGCTCATTGCCATAGCGACGAAACATTTCAAGATGGAAGATCTGCTGGAGCTCAAAAAGAGAATGATCGGCGTCGGAAATATAGGCGGCAAGGCCGCCGGCATGCTGATCTCCAGAAAGATCGTCAGCAACAAGCTGCCTAAAATACTCGGCAAGCTGGAGCCACATGACTCTTTTTATATTGGCTCGAACCTCTATCATACATATAATATCCAGAATGACTGCTGGGATCTCAGACTGAGGCAGAAGACCCAGGAGGGCTACTTCACCGCGGCGAAGGAGATCAAGGATAAGCTCCTGAACGGCAGTTTTTCTGAAAACATCAGGGAGCAGTTCAGGAGGATGCTGGAGTATTTCGGCCAGAGCCCCATCATCGTCCGGTCCAGCAGCCTTCTCGAAGACGGCTTCGGCAACGCCTTTGCCGGAAAATATGAATCCGTGTTCTGTGTCAATATCGGCAGCCTGGAGGAAAGGCTTCTCGCTTTTGAGGCGGCGGTGAAAAGGGTCTACGCCAGCACGATGGACGAGTCGGCGCTTGCTTATCGTCTGCAGCGCGGATTGAACAAACGCGAGGAGCAGATGGCGATACTTGTCATGCGTGTTTCCGGATCGCTTTTTGACGATATATATATGCCGTGTGCGGCGGGTGTCGGCTATTCATACAATTCCTATAGATGGGACAGGGACATCGATCCGAACCAGGGGATGGTGCGGCTGGTCATGGGCCTTGGAACCAGGGCCGTGGATCGAACGGACGGGGACTATCCCAGGATCGCCGCGCTGGACAAGCCAAGTCTCAATCCATCCGGCGGCAAGGGAGGCAAGGGAAAATTCGTTCAAAGCAAGATCGATGCGCTCTGCCTTAATTCAAACAATATGAAAGGTCTCGACCTTACAGATGTCAGCAGCAAGCTTCCGGGCTGGTTCAACAGCTTCATGATCGAACACGATCGCCAGAGAGAGCTGGAGCTTCGCGAGATGGGGATCCGTCAGGACGTCGTCTTTACGACCTGCGACAATCTACTGAAGCGCGAGGATTTTGTAAAAATACTGAAAGATGTGCTGACCGTCGTTTCCAAGGAATACGATTATCCGGTGGATGTTGAGTTTGCTGTGAATTTCAACGAGGACGGCGAATTCGTCATCAACCTGCTCCAGTGCCGGCCGCTGCAGGTCGGCGGACTGGGCGTGAAAGTCGATATTCCTGAAATACCGAAGGAGAAATGCTTCTTCGCCCTCAACGGAGGGACGATGGGCGGCGCGTACTACCAGCCGGTGGATATAGTCATCCAAGTCGATCCAAAAAATTATTACGAATACCCGTACAATAAAAAATCCAATGTGGCGAGAACCATCGGCAAGATCAACCAGTATTACAAAGAAAAGGGCATGGCGATCATGATCCTGGTTCCGGGCAGGCTCGGCACATCCTCGCCGGAGCTTGGCGTTCCGGTGTCGTTCGCCGAAATATCCAATATGAAGATCGCCTGTGAAGTCGCATACCAGGGTGCTGGCTATATGCCGGAGCTATCCTATGGAAGCCACTTCTTCCAGGATCTGGTCGAGACGGATATATTCTACGCGGCTATTTTTGAGGATGAGACGACAGAATACCACGATGCCGGCTTCTTCAGGAATGAAGAGAACATTCTGGCGCAAATAGTGAATGCGGACCAGGAACTTGAAGAAATCATTAAAGTCTATGATGCCAGGAAGACAGGGCTATCCCTGATTTCGGACGTCCTTAGCGGAAAGACGGTCTGCGGCATATTTGAACACAAGGACGAAGCCGCCGCCCAGCAGCCAGCCTGACAGAACGTCCGACGGGTAGTGGACGCCCAGATAGATACGGCTGATGCCGATCATGAAGATCCAGATCAAGGCAAGACCGGTCAGATATTTCCTGACGGTCTTGTTTTTGATTTCGCCAATGAGGCAAAATGCCAGCAGCGCATAGAACGTCATGCCGACAGTCGCATGGCCGCTGGGGTAGCTGAAGGAATTCTCCGTGACCAGGGGAAGGATATCGGCTGGGCGCGGCCGCTGGAACACCAGCTTCAAAGAATGCTGAAGCAGCCAGGAAAGCAGCGTTCCCAATGAGATCTGGATCCCTGCGGTCCTTCGGACTGAGGGAATGAGCATCAGCGCGAGGCAGCAGCAAACGATGAACAGCCAGTCGGCGCTATGGGTGACGATTTTCATGATGATCGTCAGGCCGTCCTGCCGTATGCCGTAGAAATTGAAGCGAAGATCGTCGAAGCTGCCGGTATGGCCGGCCGCTGTCGCGATTGTCAGTATGATGAATAATGCAAGCGCCAGGGCGCCAAGCAGCGGCAGCCGGTTTTTCATGCGTCTCCTTTGCGGCGGACAAGCAATGCTGGGATATAGTCCATTTCATACAATTATATATGAATCTGCGGCTTCGGAACAGCGCGAAATATTTATTTATGAATCATAGGAAAAAGGTTATAATTATTATGCAGAAAGGGGATGATCACATGAAGAAGAAGCTTATGGCAATATTTCTGTGCATTGCGATGCTGGCGGCGATGGCTGCCTGCGCGCCTGCGAACCAGGAACCGCCGGCAGAGCCGGAACCGGGAACGCCTGTTGAGGAAGAGCCCGAACCTGAACTGCCCAATCCGATGGAAGAAGTTTCGCTGCTCGATTTTGACAACAAGCTTGGCTGGAGCATCAATGGATGGCCGGAGGATTATGGATTTGATCATGCGTTCATAGTAGCCGGCGCCGTTGCCGAAGTCGATTTTAAAGTGGATGGCGACGCCGTCGTATTCAGGACCGCCGTCGAAACCGAGGGCGATGTCAGCGGTGTCTACGACGCCTTCACGGACAGCACGACTGGCAAATTGGGCGACGCGGATGTGGATATAAAGTATACCGACGGGGAAACAGGGCTTGCAGTATGGTACCGTGACGGCTATGTCCATACGCTCTACATGAGGAGCGGAGCATCCGATGACCAGCTGATGGCGATAGCGGAAAAGATCGACGGGAGCATCAGCATTGGCGAATGGGCCGAAAAATAGGAGTCTGAAATGATGAGAACGATCAGAATGATCACATTCGGCGTATGGATGTACGCTTATATATTATACCTATGGCCATATTACAGACGAATCAGGAAATACCGGGCAGCGGGAGATGTTCCCGGCGAGATCGAGGCGATTCGGCAGTACCAGCACAAATGGGGAAGCGGCGTGCTCAGGCATTACGGCGTGAGGCTCCATGTGAAGGGGGTCGAAAAAGTTCCCGACAGGCCAGTACTTTTCGTATCCAACCATCAAAGCTACGCCGACATCCCGATCGTCGTCGCCGCCGTCAACCGGCAGGCAGGCTATGTCGCCAAGGAAGAGCTGGAAAAACTGCCGATATTCGGAAAATGCATCGAGGCAGTGCGAAGCGTCTTTATAAAGAGAAATGACGCCAGAGCCTCGCTGCGGGCCATTGAAGCGGGCATTGAGCTTCTCGAGAGGGGATTTTCCCTCGGAATCTTCCCCGAAGGGACCAGGAGCAAGGGCCCCATCATGCACGAATTCAAGAAGGGAAGCCTTAAACTGGCGACCAAGACCGGTGTGCCTGTCGTTCCGATGGCAATCAGCGGTTCGTATCGCACCTTTGAAGAAAAAGGGCGGCCCGCGCCGACGGATGTCCAGATAGAAATTATGGATCCCATCTATACGGAAACGTTATCCAGAGAGCAAAAAGCCGAGCTGGGCGAGACCGTGGAGGAAATGATCCGGGCCAAATTGACCGAACTGCAGAATCAAGAGCGGGCATAGCGCAACGTCCGCGAAACAAGGGACAAGAGGTGACTGGGGATGAAAAAAAGAGTCGTGATTTTAATAGCCGTTCTGACTGTCTTTGCTCTGATTGCGTCAGGATGCGGCGCGGCACCGGCGGATGACGCCGAAAACAGCACGCCGCCGGAAGACCTCCAGACATTCACCATTGAAGAGCTTGCTGCATATGACGGCAAGGACGGAAACAAGGCATATATCGCTGTTGGCGGCCTGGTCTATGATGTCACGGATGTCAAAGTCTGGGCCGGCGGCGCGCATCATGGATTTACGGCCGGGGCCGATCAGACGGAGGCGCTTGATTCAAAAGCGCCGCATGGGGCCAATATGCTGAACGGCATTCCTGTCGTCGGCAAACTGGAGGAATGACAGATGGCTTACTTTCTGGGCATAGCGGGGTCGCTGCTGATCCTGCTCAATTTTTCGCTTTTTTCGTCCCGAAGGATCAACCGCCGCTTTTATAACGACCAGAATAAAATATTGTCAAAGATATCAAGCACGATACGCGCGCCTCATCCGGTGATCGGCATCGCGGCTCTGGCGATCGGGCTGGTCCATGGATACCTGATGCTGGGCGGCCTGCCGCTGCATTCGGGCACGTTGCTATGCGCGATCCTGGCTGTAATGGGATCCACGGCGCTGCTTGGGCGCAGGCTGAAGATCCGAAACTGGCTGAAGGCGCACAGGCTGGAATCGGTCTTTCTGGCGCTGATGCTGGTCGTTCATTTCCTGATGACCAAGGGCTTCATCAGTTTTTAAACGATGCAATGCCGGCATGCCGCAGACATCGTCGATGGAAGGATTTCAGGCAGCAGATCCCTGCGCCGGGATCCTTAAAAAAGCCTATGGAGTTATCGTCAGAGCGATGTTATAATAATTCGGTGATTATAATTCAGAGAGGTGTTCAATGAGATTTGTTCCGACATACTGTCTGCGAGAGGGAATGATCCTGGGCGACAATCTGTTCGGTTCCAACGGCGAGCTTCTTCTGGCCAAGGATACCGAGCTCACAGGGCCTTATATCGATCTTATACGCAAACTTAATTTTAACGGACTTTACGTTGAAGACGACTTATCAAGGGATCTTTTCATCGCCAGCGTCATTGACGAACGGATCAGGGCGCAAAGCGTCAAAAGCATAAAGGACGTCTTCATTTATTCGGAAGAGGGCAGCAGAAACACTAAATCAAAGTTTGAGGAAGCGCAGTTCCAGATCGAAACCATCGTTGACGAGCTGCTGAAGAACAGGAACATGATGATCAACATGGTGGACATGAAGGTCTTCGACGACTATACTTACTTCCATTCCGTCAATGTCGCCGTCCTGTCCATCGTCCTTGGCATATCGCTGGGCCTCAGCAGGAAGGATCTTTGCAACCTCGGCTATGGAGCGCTGCTGCACGATATCGGAAAAGTTTTCGTCAGCAAGGACATATTGAACAAGAACGGATTTTTGACGGACGAAGAGTTTGCGGAAATCAAAAAGCATTCCCAGCTTGGCTGCGACTATATAAAAAAGGGATATGGCGTCTCGGCGGCTTCCTACATGGGCATTCTGGACCATCATGAAAAGTACGACGGTGGAGGGTATCCAAACAATATCAAAGGCCAGTCGATCTCGCTGTTTGGCCGGATCATTGCGCTGGCGGACGTCTATGACGCCCTGACCTCGGACAGGCCTTACCGGAAGGCGCTGCTGCCTTCGGAAGTCATGGAATACGTGATGGGCTCGGCCATCACGCTGTTCGACCCTGAGCTTGTCGACATTTTCATTCGAAAGATCGCCCCATATCCGATCGGCACCTGTGTCAGGCTCAGCAACGGACTTGTCGGCATCGTCGTCGAAAACTTCGAAGAATACTGCCTGAGGCCCAGGATCAGAGTCTTCAGAAAAGGCGAAGAGGCCATTGAGCCCTATGAGATGGAGCTTTTTGACTTAAAGCACCTGAGCATAACAGTCATGGAAGTGGTCAACGATATCTGATTTCCTTTTCAGAGCATATTGTAAGGAATAAAAAAGCAGCCCAGGCTGCTTTTATTTTTGGCGATTGGATTGTCAAACGGGATTTGGCAGGAATTGCCGGCGACTATCATTTTTTAAGATTAAGGAACGTTCCGGCAGAATTTATATCCTGGCTTGCGTATTTTAAAACCTTTTTGCTCTTGACCGTATTTCTGATTGCAGACATGAGTTCCGATTTTTTCTCGGAAAGCGACTCGATCAGTTCCCTGTCCAGATCCAGCAGCAGTGTCACAGCTCTGTTGATCGAATCCTTCTGGGCTTGGCTGCAGCGGCTGATGACGGTCTGGTCCGTTGTCGTCCCGAGATCCTGCAAGGTTTTCAGCACGAGGCCACGCTGCTCGATGAGCGAATTCATCGAATCCATATCGGTGTCGACAGCCAGCAGTTCCCGGTTGATGCCGATGCATTTATTGAGCAAATAGAGCTTGTTTTCGACGAACTGATGTATTTCTCTATTATTTGTCATGGCGTCCACCTTCTATTTATTGATCCTTGACAATTTGTCGGCTTGTCTGAAAGTCACCTTGAAATCGTCGATCAGCGACAGGAGTTCCTTGAGAAGCGCCACATCCTTTGAGACGCTGGCTTCTCCAAGCTTTTCGTATATGAACTGGTAGATCGGATAAAGCTCGCCGGCGATGGGATATTTCATATCCAGATTATTCTGCAGCGCGGAGATGATTTTGCGTGCCTTCTGTATGCAGTTGAATGCATTGACGGTCTCTTCCCTGCTGATCAGGAACATGGACATTGTGACCTGTTTTGAGGCTTCTTCGAAGAGCTTCACGATTATTTCGCCGTTTGTTAGTGTTGACAGCGATTGCTCCTTGTATTGTGCGTATAGATTGGATTGTTGCATTTTGTTCACCTCTTTATCAATTACGACGAAAGCATGCCTGTTATCATGGCGCTTTGGGCATTCAAAGTCGATAACGCTGATTCCATGGCGGTGAATTTGTTCCACCAGCGGTCCTGTTCTTCCTCAAGTCTGTCTTTAAAGTCCTCAATGCGGTCGTTCAGTGTTTGTATCTGATCAAAGATGCTGTTTTGCGTATCCGAAGTTGTCGAGGCAACACCCGCAAGCTCGACAAGAGATCCCCGGGAGCCCCTGACGCCTTTTGTGTCGATGGCATCCAACAATATTGAATTAAAATTGCTGGCAAGCCCGTTTGTCGGATCCGTGAAGAGTTCCTGAATGTCGAAGCTTTTGGTTTTCAGGGCTTCCTTCAGTTTTTCCTCATTTATCTGCAATTTTCCATTTTCGTTATAGCCGGCAGATGTGATGCCCATGTCATAGAGCGATATTCCGCCGTCAATTCCGGAATTGTATATCATTTGCTGAAGTTTGCTCGCTATGCTTTTCAACGTCTGATCGTTTGCAAGGATGCCAACCTTGGCTTTCTCTTCCCATTTCGTGATCTCGTCTTCGGACATATCCTCCCTTTGGGCATCGGTTAAAGGCGGATAATCGCTGTCTGCAGACTCCTTGATCAACGAATTTATTTTACTGATCACGTTATTGTAATCTTCGATGAATTTTTTCATTGTATCGAGCAGCTTTGTTGAATCGGATTCAACACTGATTTCGATTGGGTCGTCCCCGATTTCTGTTGTATCCTTAATCTGTATTTTGACCCCGTCGATCGTAAATTCATTTGAGGATCTGACGACGCTCTGGCCGTCAATGATCATTTCCGCATTGGTCCCCTCAACTTCTGTAAAATTATCTGTGCCAAACAAAGCTGTCAGCAAGTTGCCGGCAGTCTGGCTGATCCTGATATTATCGCCTGAGCCGGCTTCGTCCGCAGTCATAGTGAATTTGTCGGCTATCGACGAATATTTAATGGTGACACCCGCGGTGCTTGCATTTATCTTACTGATGATGTCATTTAATGTGTCTGCTTCTGAAAAAGTAAAATCGACGTCATTGATCGTAAAGGAGTAGGAGGTGCCTTCCAACGCGGTATTAAGCGAGAGATCGCTCAAGGCCGATGCAGTCGAGATCCTGTTGGACTGGCCGTTTACAAAGCCTAAAGCGGTCAATGCGGCTTCGTCGCTCGCGATGGTAACCGTAGAGGCAGTCGCGGAAAACGAGAGATCGTTGCCTGTTATTGAAGCTGTTATCAGGCTGGCGCCTGTTGAGCTCTTGCCAAAAACATCATCGATCCTATCTTGAAAGGCGGTTTGCAGCGTTTCCGCCGTCGTGCCGGCAGCGGCAGTAAAAGTCGAATCAAAAGCTATCGTTCTGGTCTTGCCGTTCAAAGTCAGGGTCACAGAGGTTCCTTCGATATTCGAGAGCAGAGTCGTTATTTCCTCTTCTGTTAATGTCCCCGTCTCTGTGAGATTTCCGGACAACGGTTTTGATACGGTACTGACGCCGCTCAATTTGGCATTTGTCGCCAGCTGTTTTATGCTGTCGATGGTTATTGATCCCGCGACAGCTGATGATGTGGCGGTCGCCAGGACTGAATCGGATGATGAAGTGGCGATCGATGTATTGAAAAATGAGGTGCTTCGCAGATTCGTCGATGACAGAGTGTCCAAATAAGTTGATTTAAACTCTGACAGCACGCTTATGACATCCCTGTAGGCGGTCTGCTTCCATTCAAGCTTCTGCAGCGACTGCTGCTGAGCGTCGATGCGCGATTGACTTGACGAAGTAAGCTGCTCCACCAGAGTATCTATATCCATTCCTGACACAAGGCCTCCGAGGCCATTGCTTATGGAAGTCGATGATGCAGCTGATGTTGTTGAACTGATCGATGTCATACTAACACCTCCTTACTATTGATATATCGGCAGGCGATCCTTGAAGTTTAACGTTTGTGGAGTAAAATCGCAGAAAATGTCACATTTCTTTCTGGTAAACAGAAGGCATGACATATTTGAACCTATGAGTGCAGGATGCCAGGGATTCGCTGTGCCCGATCAGAAAATAGCCGCCCGGCAGCAATGCGTCGTAGAATTTATCGATGATCTCGTTTTTTGTCGGCGTATCGAAGTAGATCATCACATTCCTGCAAAATATGGCATGGAACGGTTTCTTGAAGTTGAACGGGGAAAGCAGGTTGAAATTTCGATAGGCCACTTCTTTTTTGATTTTTTCGCTGACGGCAAATCGCTGGTCGTCGAGTTTCGTGAAATATTTGCCCAGCCAGGATTTCGGGATCTCCGCCAGCTCCTCGGAATAATAGATCCCTTCCTTTGCAGCGTTAAGGGCCTTGGTGGAGATGTCGGATGCGAGAAGGCCGCTGTCCCAGCTGCCTGCGGCGCCGCCCAGATAATCCTGGGTGATCATGGCAAGGGTATAGGGTTCCTGTCCGGAGGAACACCCGGCGCTCCACACGCGCAGGTCCCGGGAATTCAGCGTACGGTCGACCCAGGGCAGGATTCTGTCCTTGAAGAATACGAAATGCTCCGATTCGCGCAGAAAGTAAGTGTGGTTCGTTGTGAGCTTGCTGATCAGAGTCGATACAGCGTCGCCAGTCGGATCCTTGACGACATGATCGAAGTATTCCTTGTACGATTTATATCCCTGCTGCTCGATATAATTGCCGAGCCGTCCTTCGACGAGAGGCTTTTTAGTTGTAAGATTCACGCCGAAATTATCTTTGAAATAGATGGCGATTTCGTTGAATTCCTTATCGGTGATATAAAGCATTGCGTACTCCTTTCCCGCGCTCCGGATTCTCAGAACCTGTTCAAAATGCCCTGGGCATCGAGGATCAGGCTGATGCCGCCGTCACCCAATATCGTGCAGCCGGCGATGCCGGAATATTTGATCGGATAGCGATTCAAAAATGCAGGCAGCGGTTTGACGACGACCTGATGCTTGCCCAGAAGGCTGTCCGCGAACAGGCAGGCAAGCCGGTCGCCGGAGTCCACAAGCAGCAGGATGCCGTCTTCGATATTGTCAACACAGCCATCGATGCTGAAGACTGTGCTGAGGCGGATGATCGGGTAGCAGGCGCCGCGGATCATGATCATTTCATTATTGTCGGGATCCCTGATCAGCTGGGATTCGTCGACTTTGAAGGATTCACGGATATTCGATATCGGAAGCGTATATATATTGCCGCCAGCTTTGATCTCCATGCCGGCGATGATCGCAAGGGTCAGAGGGATCTTGAAGAAAACGTTGGTACCGGATCCTTTGACGCTTTCAATGGTTACTGTGCCGCCGATTTTCTCGATGTTTTTCTTGACGACATCCATGCCGACGCCTCTGCCGGAAAATTCAGTGACTGATTCTTTTGTTGAAAAACCGGGCATGGTCAGCAGGTTGAAGATTTCCTTTTCTGACATTTCCGATGGCGATTTGGTCAGGAGGCCGCTGGATTTTGCTTTTGCCAGGATCACTTCGGGATCCAGGCCCCTGCCGTTGTCGCTGACGGAAATGATGATGTCGCCGCCGTTGTTCTGTGCAGACAGGATGATGCGTCCCATCGGATCCTTGCCGGTTGCGACGCGGCTGTTCCTGTCTTCAAGGCCATGGTCCATGGCATTCCTGACAAGATGCATCAGCGGATCCGCGATGCCGTCGATGATCGTCTTGTCGACTTCCGTGGTCTCACCCATCAGGACAAGCTCAACGTCCTTGTTGAGTTTCTTGTTCATATCCCGGACAATACGGTGCATTTTCTGGAAAGTGGATGCGATGGGAACCATCCTGATGGACATGACGATGTCCTGAAGCTCGTCGGTGAGCTTGCGCAGCTGTCTTGACGATTTATGGAAGCTTTCAAGTTCAAGGCCAGCCAGATCCGGATTGCTGGACACCATAGATTCCGTTATCACGATTTCGCCGACCAGATCCATCAGAGCATCCAGCTTGTTCAAGTCTACATTAATAAGGTTTTGCTTGCCGGCTTTCTTCTGCGAAGCGTCGCCGCCGTCCTCCTGGACAGATGCCGCCGCAGGCGGAGCTGTGTTGGCTGTTGAAGGCTGTTTGACAGCAATTTCGATCTTCTCCGCTTTCGATGTCTTGCCGGCGGCGGCAGCTTTCGCGGCAACTTTGGGCTTTGCTTCAGCCTTTGGGATTTTCGGCTCTTCGGAGATGATGTCCGGCTCAGGTTCCTGATCGATATCGGTAGCCGCGTCTTCACCCGGGAAACTGTCGATAAAATTGCAGGAAAGCACCGATAACGTCCCCTTTACTGCTTCAGCGATTTCGTCTTTTGGCGTTTCCGACGCCAGTTTGCAGAAAAATCCATTTGCCGCGATGACGCCTGAGGCTTCGCTGTTGTCGTTCAGCTCCGACGGGATCGTGGACAGGACATTGCCAAAGGATTTCAGGATATTCAGAAGCATGAATGCCCGGATGTTTTCCATCTGGCAGTCAGACGTGAACATTATATGCAGATTCAGTACGGCGTCGCCTGGGTCTGCGGCAGTGGGCTCATCGTTATCCTGCGATTCCGGCAGGCTTTCGGTCGGATCTTCAGCCGATTTAACCGATTCATCCGACTCATCCGACTCATCCGACTCATCCGACTCATCCGAATCAGCCGCTTCCGCAACTTCTGATCCTGTCGCGGCCGCCGCGGGCTCGCCGCCATTTTTGAGTTTATCGAGAAAAGCCATTATATCCTCGACCAGTTCGTCGTTTTCGGAGGACAATTGCTGATTCTGCTGGATCTTCTCCACTTCCGCCTTCAAGAAATCGGAGACGTTGAGGACCAGGTCGAACAGTTCGTTGAAATATGCGCCGTCTATGCCTTTTTCACGTATCACATAAAAAAGATCCTCCAGCTTGTGGGCGACGAAAGAGACAGTATTGAACTCCATCATAGCGGAGGAACCCTTGATGGTATGCATGATCCTGAAGATCTCATTTATATTTTCGGATGACAGCTGGCAGTTCTTTTCAGAAAGAAGTAGGATCTCGTCCAGTTGATCGAGCAGAGTCGTCGATTCGAACAAATACATTTCCAGCATGGAATCATTTGAAAAATCATATTCACTCATATTTTTTCACCTGCTTTATTTATTATTGCACAAGGCCGTGTAATTCTGGCTGATGTTAATAATTATCGGCAGGACAGCGAAAAAAATTAGATGATTTTTAATTGTTTCCGCGCTGGCGCAGATACTCGCTGACGCTCATGCTGATCAGCAGCTGATTGACGCGATGTTCGGCGGAATCCGGGGACAGGTATTGGTCCGGCGGGATATAATAACTGTTCTTGCAGATCATATCGGCAAAAATGATCAGGGGATGTATGTAGATCATTTCCTCGATCACTTCGGAAGGGAAGCTGTTTCTGTTATATTGGCAGATAAGCGACGCATCGTTATGTTCAAAAAACTTGTCCAGTCTGGCTTCGAATTCGACAATGCTTTCTCCGGAAGCTGCGTCGTGCAGATCCGAGGGCATTTCCGCAAGCACACGCACGCCTTTGAAACCGCGGGATTTGGCCTTTCTGACAGATTGCAGCAGAAAATCGATCATGGCAGTCGAGGTGAGATAGGGAACCTTTTTCGTCACCTGCTGCCGGCTGATGATCATCAGCGCTTCGGATTTCTGTTCGCCCTCCACATCGACGCCTTCTCGGCTCAATGCATTCAGGATATGCTCTCTGGAATTTTCATCAAGCAGGTAGATGCACTGCTCGTTGCGGGAAAGGCCGATCTTGATATAGGGCACGACAACGGACAGCTGTTCCTGGGGAGTGCTGTAAATTGAGCAAAGATGAGTTCCCAGATTGTATTCCTCCAGGTGTTTGCCTATATTCGACTTGATCGTTCCAATTCCGCGCATCGTTTTATACCTGTCATAAAAATGGAATGGCAAACGATACCCTGACGGCAGGATATCCCTATAATACATTTTTATCGGCAGTATCAGGAAAAAAATTAGAGGCGCCAAAAAATATTTCAAAAAAATCGCAAAATATATTATACTTGTATCAGATGTTTTGAAGCTGCTTGGCCCAAAGCATCATTGGTACCGATCGAAGCGGCATTTTGGAGGGCAGATGCAAATGAGTCAAATCAAGGATACTGTGAGGAACAACATTAAAATTTACCGCAGAATGCGCAAGATGACGCAGAAGGAGCTTGCGGACAAGCTCGATGTCACCCACAGCAGCGTCTCTTCATGGGAACTTGGAAAAAATTCCATCGATATGGAAATGCTGAACAAGATCTGCCACGTATTGGGAGTGACGACGGCCGAGATCTACGCGGAGAACAACACGCCTGAAATCGCCGAAACCAACGAAGACATGAAAAGGCATATCGCCTATCTGCAGGAGCGGCCTGAAGTCAAAAGGCTGCTGATTGCAACCCAGGATGCGCGCAAGGAAGACATCATCCAGGCTATCAAGATCATCGAGGCGCTAAAAAAGAGATAATATTTCTGCGGTGAAGCCGCCAGGATTATGAGGGACATGATTTGGTCGACAGCCTTAAAATAACAACACCGATAATCCCAAGGGACAATGTGCACAATCTGCCGAAGCAGGCGCCCGCCGAAGGCGTGTTCGACCTGACGAATCCCAGCGTTGTGATAAAAACGCCGCCCAGAAATGAAACGGCGGAAAAGAATCCATATGAGCAGAATCTTCTGCAAAGCCTGAACAAGGATATCCTGGCGCCGCTTTTCAAGGACACGAACGTCCTGGCGGACGGCCTTAAAAAAATCGTTCTGCTTTCAAAAGTCACGGCATCCGCTGAAGGCGTCATTCCAAAAGAGCTTGTAGAAAAATTATTCATAACGCCGAGCGAAATGCTCGGCACTTTACTTGACCGGGAGCAGGGTGAAACGGTGTTTTCCGGGGTCTTTTTCGATAATCTGCGGATCCTGTCGAAAATCGAGACCCAACCGAGGCTCAGGGATGCGATCACCGCCGTTCTGAAATATTTCGACAGCTACGCCAATCAGCAGAATTCTCTGGATGCGATCACGACGTTGAATAAAAGTCTTCCGGGCCAGCTTCTCAAAGCCGACAGACCGGCTGTGGAAGCCTGCATCGCCAGGTTCAACGAGCTTTTGTCTTCAGGCGGCGAAAACCACAAAGAGATCCTGAAATTTCTTAAGAATGAATATATTCCGGTGCTGAGCCAGCTTGTCAAACGATACAACCAGGAAGACAAGATTCGAAACAACGTCATGGCCGTCATACACAATGTCGTCCGGCTGGACAAAGGCGATCCGATGCGGCTTGAAGACGCCGCCATCAACCTCAATGAGGAGCTTCGGATCATAACGAACCTTTCCGACGAGAGTCTCGAGGATCTTAAAAATCTGCTGCTGCTCAGCGCCAGGGAAGCCAGGAGCGGAAAGCCGGTCGGCACTGCCGCCGCTCTGGTCGTTGCGGGCGAGGGAGCCGAGGCTGTCGCCGAAGCGCTGGCGACGACTGCCGCTGCAAAATCGGAGGAAAAGGATCTGGCTCATCTTATAGCCAAAACGCTGGACAGCTCTGAGTCGACGACGATGATCAGAGCAGCCCAGAATCTGCTGACCTATCTTGTTCAAAGCGAAAGTCCGGTGCTGCCGATCATGCATTTCATGATACCGATCCGTTTCGAAGGCGACGACACGTATGGGGAATTCTTCATCGACAAGGATTGCGAAGAGCGCAAAGGCGACGCAAAGAAGGCGCAGAATATTTTTTTCATCATCCAGTCTGATAAGCATGGCACTTTTGAGGTGGATCTGCTGGCGAAGGACCAGTTTGTCGAACTGAATATCCGATGCCCGGAGGGCCTCGTCGACAATATCAAGGGCATCCGGGGCAGGATGCGGGAACTGGTCGAGGGGCAGGGTTACAGGCTGTCGCAGTACGCGGTCGACAAATGGAAGGACAATCAGAGCATAGTGGAGCGTTTTCCGAAGTTTGCCATCAGAAAGGCGGGCATCGATGTCAAAATCTAATGGATACGATATAAAAGACCTGAAGGCCGCTGCGCTGAAATATGACAAGGACAAGAACGGAGCGCCCTGTGTCGTCGCTGCGGGGACTGGCTATATTGCGCAGCGGATCCTGCAGGTGGCCATCGAGAACGGCGTTACGATCTACCATGACGACAGCGCCGCCACCCTGCTTACCAAACTTGAACTGGGGCAGGAGATCCCGCCGGAGCTTTACCAGATCGTCGTCGACATATATGTTGCACTGATGAATGCAGCCAATGAATAAAAAAGAAAACCACCTTGCGGTGGTTCTCTTTTTTATATCTTTTATAGAAGATATTTTTGCGGTCAAGTCGTTTCCGGCGGTGATTACTGAAGCAGCTGGAGAACGCCCTGCGGCTGCTGGTTCGCCTGAGCGAGCATAGCCTGTGCAGCCTGGTTGAGGATGTTGTTCTTCGTGTATTCGGTCATTTCTTTTGCCATGTCAACGTCTCTGATACGGGATTCAGCAGCGCTCAGGTTCTCGCTGGAAGTACCCAGGTTGTTGATCGTGTGCTCGAGCCTGTTCTGGTATGCACCAAGGGAAGCTCTTGAACTGGAGACTTTGTCTATGGCTGAAGTTATTGTTGTGATCGCAGTGTTCGCATTGGCCTGATTTGAAATATCAACAGCTGACAATGCTGCCATTTCAGCAGTTCCGCCACCAGTGATCCTCATATCGGCGATCGACACATCCATGCTCTGATTTGCATTGGCGCCTATCTGAAGTGAAATCGTTCCAGATCCGGTTACGTCGAAGGAAAGAGTGTCAAATGCATCGTCTGCATAAGAATTGTTGACGCTGATCGATACAGACTGGCCGTTTGGTCCGCCAAAGCTTATCGTACCTGCAGTTGCAGCGGTTGGAATGTTCGAAATAAGAGTATCCGTACCATCTGTCAGGGTGTAGGAATGATCAGCCTGGGCTGCCAGAGTCCAGGTTCCTGCGCTGAGACCGGAGAAGTTGACGCTTTCAACTGCACCTTCCGCGAGCAGCGTGGAAGTAGCGGTATCCTGATCGATAGCAACGGCGAAGTCTCCTTTCAGCAAATCCTTGGAGTTGAACTGTGTCTGATTTGCGATCCTGTCGATTTCACTTTTCAGTTCGCTCAGTTCTCCGTTGAGAGCGCCTCTGTCGGTGGTGGTGTTTGTATCACTCGCGGACTGTACAGCAAGCTCTCTCATTCTCTGAAGAATGCTATGGACTTCGTTCATTCCGCCTTCAGCAGTCTGGATCATGGAAATGCCGTCCTGGGCGTTTCTTGATGCCTGGTCGAGGCCTCTGATCTGGCTTCTCATTTTTTCACTGATGGCAAGGCCGGCAGCGTCGTCGCCCGCGCGGTTGATGCGGAGACCGGAAGAGAGTTTTTCCAGCGATTTCGAAGTGTTGACGGTGTTGTTGCTTAACTGACGATAAGTGTTAAGAGCAGCGATATTGTGGTTGATTCTCATTTTGTGTTCCTCCTTGAAACATTCATGGCCGGGATCCTTCCCGACTGAAATTTTGCTTGACCGGTCCCGTACGCTGAGCCGGCCGGTTTACAGCTGCTTGGCAGCTTTGTTATATATATCGGACTCGCCGATATAAACTTTAGTTATTTTTTCAGATTTTTTAGAAAATCCGCGACCTGCTCGTATTTATTGCTCTCCGTGCTTGCGACAGCCGCCTTGTTTGCCTCGACGGTCTCGATTAGTTCCTGCCTCATGATTTTGATTTCCCTGGGGGCGTCGATGCCGATGGAGACCTTGTCGTTTCCCAGAGATACGATGGTGATCCTGATATCACCGGCGATGACGATGGATTCGCCTTCCTTTCTGCTGATGACAAGCATTATGACTCATCCCCTTCCTTCAAAAATGGCTGGAATCGGACGATGTAGCCCGGATTTTGCAGGATCACCTGCATGCCCTTTTTCGTTTTCGGGTTCAGGACGACGGGACTCTTGATATTGAAGGACATATGTCTGATCGAATCCGGTATCGTTGCAATGGAGAGGAATATGAGATCATCAGCCGTGTCTGCTCCGGCCGCTCTAAGATCCTCGGCAGAAAGCTCAGGGGCATAATCCGTTACAATATCCCAGGGTTCGAAGACAAAAAAGCATGGACTGGAGCCGTGAGTCGACTGAAGATAAATAAGTGTGATGTCATCGATCTGTCTTGAAAAGATTGCGAATTGCTTTTCATCTTCGAAGCCATAGATCCCGTTTGGAAAATCGTATATTGATTCATCGGGAATTTCGATCAGGCCAAAGTCTCTGGTTTCCACATTCATTTCGTTCACCTGTTTCTATACTAAGATATCCAGCTTTTCCGGCGGCACATAGTCCGGATCGGCGCTTTTGGGGATATAAATAGGTTTTCCGATATATTTGATGATGAGTTTCGGATATTCTGTAACTTCAAATTCGAGATCACCAGGGAAGAAGTTTATATTGGATTGCTTTATGGCGTTCGAGTCCAGCGAAACGCCGCTCATTCTGAAGTTTATTCGCATATTTGCTTCGCTCGCTGACGTATTGTACGTACCTGCGGAAGCAGAAATCGATCCCATGACGTTTTCAATGCTCCGTTCGATGCGCTGGAAATCCAGTCCTTCAATGGGATCCCCCATCAGATGGATGTCGAGCTGCAAGTCTCCGTTATCCGCATAGCGGGCGGTCGCGTCATAAGTCAAGCCTTTGTTGGAAGAGGGCATCCCCGTAAAGCCTGAGCGCTTTGAGTCATAAGAGTCCATGCGGATGCTGATCGGATTGCTTCTGATTGTGACGCCATCGTCTGCCTGGGTGATGCGAAGACGGGCGGCAGATTGTGATTTCGAATCATCTGCAGCGTGGCTGTATTTATATTCGATGGATATTGGCACGGACTCGATTTTAAGTAACTGCTGCATATGGATCCCTCCTTTAAATATTGTATGCTGCCGCTGGCATCCTTGCGCGGCGGACTTCATGAGGTATCATGTGTTCTGTCGATGCTTAAGCACCATAACGTTTAGCTGATAAAGTTGAAGATTGAAGGCTGGATTATTTTGGCGCCCATTGATAGCGCGGCTTCGAAGGCCATCTCCTGGGATTTGAAATCGATGATCGTCTTTGCAGGATCCGCATATTCGATTTCCGCCTGGCGCTCCTGCATGTTAAGATACTCGCTATCGATCCGGTTGGCCATGAAGTCCAGATAAGAACTCTTGGAGCCGATTTCTGTGACCGTCATCAGGATATGCTCGCTTTGATTCTGGAATTGTCCCAAAAGCGTATTCACATAATCTGATGAATAATTGGCGTCTTCAAGTCCGTCGGCGGCTTGTCCAAGGAGATTGTACAAATTGTTCGAAACATCATAGCCGTCGACATTCGTCGTTCCGCTGCCGATGAACCTGATGCCTGGGATCGCTACGTTGAACGCTGTGCTCCCGTCAAGTTTTGTCGGTTGGAGGGGGTCGAACTGGAGGCTGAGACCTATATCGACATAACGCGCGTCATCAGTAAGCGTCTGCTCCGCGGCGGATCCCGATGCAAGCGTATCGAGGTCGATGCCTTTGTATTGAAGCTTTCCGCTGGTTACCGTGAACGGCGCGGAATCGGTATGCGTACCGCCGAAATAATAATTGCCGGCGCTGTTGGAGTTCAGGCTCTGGAGCAGTTGATCCTGCAGGGAGCGGAGCTGCTGGGCGACGATCGACCTGTCGCTGTCGCTCATTGAGCCGCTGATACCCTGAATCAGTTTGGTGCTTGCTTCCTGAGCGATGCCGTTGACTTCCATGAGGGCCGTCTCCGCATTCTGAAGAAGGTCGGAGGCGTTTGAGATATTCGACTGGTATGACTCTAGCCTGCTTAGGCTCCTTCTGAGCTGGAAGGCGCTGATCGCCGCCGATGTGTTTTCAGAGGCCTTGCTGAAAGATCTGCCTGAAGAGACCTTGTCGTTCAGCTTGTTGACTGATGCTGAAAGCTCGTTCAGCGAGCGCTTGTATTTATTTGTCATCATTCTCGACGTGATTCTCATGCTGTCTGCCGCCTTTCTGCAGATACTGCCTTCATTGGTGTAACGTTCAATGGGCTTGAAGTTCAAGCGTATTGACGTTCTGTTCGTTATCTTCCTACGAGCCCCATGGAGAGCAGCGTGTCGACGGCTTCGTCGATGACTGTCATGAACCGGGCTGCCGCGTTATAAGCTTTTTCATAAGCCAGAAGGTTGACGCCCTCCTCGTCGAGAGAAACGCCGGAGAGGGACTCCCTCTCGTTGAACAGGTTCGAAAGGACTGTTCCGGACGTCTCCGTATAGCTTTGGTGGAGCGAAACATCCAGGGCCAGGTCGCTGATGGTTCCCGAGACGAACTGTTCGAAGGAGCCCTCGAACAATATGCTGGAACTGTCCGCCGGGTCGACGAGGAACGTATGGCCGCTATTCATCGCCTGGATCATCTTGAGTATGTTGTCGGACCCGCCGCTGCTGGCGTCTGGATCCTTCGTGGTCGTTAAATAGGTAGCGTCATCGAGCCAGGCGTCTGTAAGCTGGATATTGCCCGCTGTTATTTCTGTTCCGCCGTCCGACGCTTCGAAGAGCGGCTTCGGCGTGATCGTCGACGGCGTCGTCGACGTATCCTCCAGAGCGTTCATGTCGTTGAACACCTGAGCGAATTTGGCGGCAAAGGTGTCCAGCGTCGCTTTGTAATACGGAACGCCTTTGAAGGTGTTTTCGCCGGCGGTTTCATCGGCGAAAGCGCCGCCGCCGTTGATGATGTCCAGGTATCCTTTGATGGCGCCGCCAGTTATATGGTCGGTGATGTCTTTCGTTTCATGGGCGCCGAAGCTGCTGTTCAGATCGATGGAAACGGCGTCTCCGGTCGTATCGACGGACAGCGTGTTATACAGGGCATCATCGACGAGTCCGATCGACGTTCCGGTTGAAGCGTCGTATAAAGAAATCGAAACACGATCGATCGTGATGCTTTCGGATATTTTCACAGGGGTCGAGGAGACCTGGATATTGGCCAGTTTCGAGAGCTCGTCGATCAGCGTGTTGCGCCGGTCCATCAGCTCGTTCGATGGATTGCCGTGGGTCTGGTCTTCCCTGATCTGTTCGTTCAGGCTGGCGATGTTCTTTACCAGTGAATTGAAGTCGTTTTCAACAGTCGATGTTTTAAGGCCATAAATCTCCTGGTCCCTGACCTGGTCGATCTGCTGGGAATAGGTGTTCATGATCTGGGCGACCTGTTGCGCCGCAGTCCGCACGATCGAGGCTATGTCGCTGCTCGTGGGCGTGTTGGAAAAGGTCTGGAGCTGCGTCAGCAAGTTGGTCAGCTGGGTCTGGAGCCCTTCGCTGGTCGTTTCATCAAATATATTTTCAAGGTCCGAAAGGCCTGAAACTATGGTTTCAAGCTTTCCGCTCTCAGCATTCTCTGTTCTGAAGCGCAAATCAAGGAACGGATCCCTGAGCTGGCTGATGCCGTCGGCCGCGACGCCGTATCCGACGCTGGCGCCGGTCACCATGTATTTCTGGGAGTAGCCGCCGGAAGATATCGAAACCAGATCGACCCGCTGGCGCGTATAGCCTTCGGTATCTGCGTTCGCTATGTTATTGCCCGTTACATCGATGCATATCTGGCTTGCTGTCAATGCGCGGCTTGCGGTCTGGAATCCCAAAAATGTCGATCTCAACATACTGTATGCCTCCCGGAAAGACTATATCTTCGTTTCAAAAGTTTTGACATAATTCGAAGAAAAAGCTTCCTTCGCATTGTTCTGATACATGGTGCTTTCTTTTCTTACTTGCATTTTCCTGAGTTTCTTGTCGATCATATAAAGCTTGTTGTGAAGGAGCGACTGGCATTTGTCGTTGTGATAGCGAAACTCCTTCAGAATGACCTCGAACTGGCCGAGAAGATCATAGAACATGAGCCGGTTCTCGCTGGGCAGCTGTCCAATCATTTCGGTCAGATTTTTAGCGGTGATGCCGAGCTTTGTCTGGTAATCGGCGATCCTTCCTTCGAACGACTTTGTCTTGAGTATGAAAACCTGCTGCGACTGGATGCACTTGTTGAGCGCGTCGATATCGTCGCGGGAAATCGCCTCCAGCTTCGTCTTGAGCGTCGGTATGGATTCCTCGTATAGTTTCATAACATCGCCGAGGTACTTGTAAAACTCGTTCATGATCGCTTCATGATCGACGGTGGTGCTGTTCATGGGATCTTTTCTCCTTATAGGCGGGGTTGAGCCGTCACTTCTTCAGGATCGTATCGGCCAGATCGTTGGTCGGGACTTCATAGGTTCCGTTTTCAACGGCTTCCTTGAGCCTGGCTATTTTGCCTGGCGATGTTCCGACGGAGACGTCGTACAAAATCGAGGATTTTGCGACCATCAGTCTTTTGTCGTCGAAGGATCCGGTGTGGCTGGATGAAATCTCAGAGCTGTCGACCTTGTTCTTAAAATTGACGCCCTTGCTGCTCTCGACCGGTCCCGCCTTGCTTTGTTCGGCTATGGTATCGACCTTTTGGGGCTGTATGAATTTGCTGACGGAAGTTATTTTCATTTTCAAGACCTCCTTCCATTTGGGAATCTTCAGCGAGCGTTGAAACTTCAAGTGCTTCATCCCAGAATTAATTTTCATATACAGTATCGGCAATTGCAATCAAAACTTTAGCAATTAGAGAGCAAATTCAAAGATTCGATAAAAAAAATAGAGCGTGACCGAAAAAGACGCAAAAATTCGACACATGGCACAAAAAAATGCAAAAATAGGACAAAAATTCGACAATTAAATATATTTTTTGACAGCTCGAAAATCGAAATTCGACAAAATATTGACAGCGTGTTCGATAGAAAAATGAGACTGCGATTTTTTGTTGACGGCCGTTTATACATATAGTAGACTCCAAACATCACAAAAAAACCGGCCATTGAATATTGGCTGGCGTACGGAAAGAAAATAATCGAAAAATTCGATTGAGGGGGGAACCGGATTGATAGGCGATTCGATAACGAATACAGTTCTGCAAAAAGCGCTTGACGGAGTCTGGCAGAGACAGAGGGCGATATCAAACAATATCGCCAATTACGAGACCCCGGGCTATAAGGCAAAAAAAGTATCTTTTGAAAGCGCGCTGGAACAGGAAGTCAAAAGCTTGAGCGCCCAGGCAGCATCAAAAGGCGGCATCGACGAGATGAAGGCGAGGATCGAGCAGCTTCGATTCAGGGAATACGACAGCGACAATGTGTCGACAAGGGCGGACGGCAACAATGTGGACCTTGATGCAGAAAATATCGATCTTGCCAAAACGCAGCTGCAATACCAGTTTCTTACGAGAAGTTTTTCGGATGGGATCGCAAGGCTGCGATATGCGATCAGCGAAGGGAGAAAATAATCGATGGAATTCTTGAATTCATTCAATATATCAGGATCGGGCCTGACCGCCCAGAAAACGAGGATGGATGTCATTTCTCAAAATATCGCGAACGCCCAGGCTACAAGAACCGAATCCGGAGGGGCGTACAAGCGCAAGATGGTCGTTCTGAAAAGCATGGAGGGAACGGATTTCCAGAGCATGCTCGACCAGGCGTCGTCGCCGCAGCCAAAAGGAGTCAAGGTCGAAGAGGTCATCGACGATCCCGCTCCGCTGGTCCCGGTCTATGATCCGAATCACCCGGATGCCAACGAAGAAGGCTATGTCATGATGCCCAACGTCAACACGACGCAGGAAATGATCGACATGATGAGCGCCAGCAGGGCGTACGAGGCAAACGTGACCGCGTTCAACGCAGTCAAGAGCATGGCGCTCAAAGCGCTGGAAATCGGAAGGTAATGAGGTGGCATCATGTATATAGTTCCAATAAGCAGCCAGATAGCCAGGATCGATAGCATAAAACCCATCTCCTCCGGCGCAGGCATCGCGCAGACTTCAGGCGAGACATCGGTCGCAGGATTCAAGGATGTGCTGCAGTCCGTCGTCGGAAATGTCGAGCAGGCTGAAGCGGCGACAAGGCAGGACGCCTATGATCTTGCGACCGGCAACATGGACGACATGCACACGATGATGATCAATGCCGCCAAGGCGGATCTGGCGCTCCAGACAATGGTCCAGCTCAGGAATAAAATGCTTGAAGCATATCAGGAAGTCATGAGGATAAATCTGTAAGGATCTCTTGAGCCATATCACAAATATATAATATTTTCGGATGGTAGATAAAAGCATGAATGAACAGATGAGAAGGGCCCTCGGGCCGCTGGCCCAATTCTGGGGCAATACATCAGGCAGAGCCAAAGGCCTTGTCGCTGCATTGGCTGGATTTACGATAATCGTAGCGCTGATTTTCAGCTTTTTGCTAAACAACAAGGATTATGTGGTGATCTTTGACCAGCTGAGCACCACGGAGTCCACAGAAATTCTGGCGGTCCTCCAGGATATGGATGTCGATGTCAGGATGGAAGGAGATTCGCTTCTGGTTCCGGAGGATGAGGAATCCAGCGTCAGGATGGCCCTTGCGACTGCCGGCTATCCAAAGAGCGGACTCAGCTATTATCTGATCGAGCAGGGCAGCGGCATGCTGAGCACGGACTATGAGAAGAAGCAGTATGTGAACATGCAGCTTCAGGAAAGGATCGCCGCGAGCATCAAGACCCTGGACGGCGTCAAGGACGCCATCGTCACGATCACCGTACCCGAAAGCAATGTTTTTTATCTTCAGGAAGAAAAAGAAGAAGCAAGCGCTTCAGTCATCATCCATATGAATCCGGGCAGCACCCTTTCCGACAGCCAGGTCGCGGGGATACAGAACCTCGTGGCAAAATCTGTTCCGGGGCTGTCAAAGGACAATATCGCCATATCGGACAGCGCGGGAACAGACCTCGCTGACAGCTCGATCAGCGGCAGCTCGGATTATCTAAAAGTAGCACTCACAAAAGAAATCGAATCAGATATAAGGAAAAAAGTCCTGTCGGTGCTTGAAGGGCCGTATTCACGGGATAAGCTCCGCGTGTCCGTGACCGCCAAGATCAATACTGACAATATGGTCACCGAGCAGACGATGTATCTTCCGTCCGGCGACCAGAACACCGGGGTGACAAGCCAGACGACCACGAGCTCCGAAACCGCCGGCGGGACCGGAACAGGGGGCGTGGCCGGGACAAGCGCCAATGCAGATGTGCCGACATATACAGAAGGAACATCCGGCGGAGACGGGACCTATAACAGCTCCAACTCCAGCACGTCTTACCAGGTGAGCCAGCAGGTCGCCCAGACCGAAAAAGTCGGCCCGGCCATTGAATCCATTTCCATTGGCATCGCAGTGGACACGGCGTCCTTCGGCCCTGGCGAAAAAGAAAGCATCACGCAGCTCGTTTCCTTCGCGACGGGCGTCGATCCGGCTATGGTTTCGGTGCAGAATTTTTCATTCTTCTCGGAGGAAGCAGCGGCTGGCGAAGGCGTAGAGGCCGAAGCCGCAGCAGGCGACAAAATGAAGCTGTACATCATGATCGGCGGAGCGGCGCTGCTGCTCCTTATCATCATCGGCGTCGTCGTCATGCTCCTTATGAAAGGCAAAGGCAAAAAGAAGAAATCGCAGCAGCAGGTCAGCGGATTGCCTTCGATAGAAGCGCTCGAAGAATTGTTCGAACCCGCTCTTGAGGAGAAGGTCCGGCCGATCGTCCAGAGAAACGACGCCAGAAAACAGGAGATCCTTGAATTTTCAAAAGCTAATCCTGAAATCGCAGCTCAATTGATCAAGTCATGGTTAAAGACAGAGAATGAATAGAGGAATCAGAAAAAATGAGAAGTAACGGCGAATTGACACCCAGACAGAAAGCAGCTCAGATCATCATAACGCTTGGCGCTGATGTTGCTTCAAGCATATATAAATATCTCCAGGAAGACGAGATCGAAAAGATCACCTATGAAGTCACCAGGCAGGATGCGATGTCCCCTGAGACCACTGATTCCATCGTGGAGGAATTCTACAGCCTCTGCCTTGCTCAGAAAGTCTATACGGAGGGCGGCGTCGCCTATGCCAAAAATGTTCTGGAAAAGGCCTTCGGCGCCCAGTCGGCGGCGGCCTTGCTTGACAGGGTCACAAGGACACTGCGCACAAAAGCGTTTGAATTCATCAGGAAATCCGATTACAAGAACCTGATGAACATGATCGTCAATGAGCATCCGCAGACCATCGCGCTGATCCTTTCTTATGCGAGAGCGGATCAGGCGTCGGCGATCATCGCCGAGCTTCCGAAGGAGCAGCGGGTCGATGTTGTCGAACGGATCGCCCGTATGGACAAGACCTCGCCGGAGGTCATCAAGCATGTTGAGAACATCCTTGAGAGAAAATTTGAAAACATTGTCTCTTACGAGCTTCTGGAAGTCGGCGGCATCAATTACATCGCAGAAATCATGAATAATATTGACCGGGGAACTGAAAAACACATTTTCGACGAACTGGGCAGAAACGATCCTAAGCTTGCGGAAGAGATCCGAAAGAGGATGTTCGTCTTTGAAGACATCACCATTCTCGATCCGATGTCGATACAGCGCTTCCTCAGGGAAGTCGAAACGAAAGAGATGGCAATCGCCCTCAAGGGAGCCAACAAGGAAGTCGCCGCCATCATATTCGAAAATATGTCCCAGCGTATGAATGAGACTATCAAGAGCGAAATCGAATATCTCCACAATGTCAGGGTGAGAGACGTGGAAGAAGCGCAGCAGAAGATCGTGGCGATCATCAGGAGACTGGAAGAGGAAGGCGAGATCGTCATATCCAAGGGCGGAAAGGATGAGATCATTGTCTAGCGTTCTAAAAGCAAAATCAGTAGCGAGCAGCAATGACGCCGCACCGTTGAACCGCGACGGCGAACTGCGAAAACACGCGGCAGAGCCAGTAAACGAGTATCCGAACGATCAAAGACAGTCGATGATCCTGCAGGCGATCCGTAAATCGCAGCACATAGACAGCGAAGCGATGAAACGGGCAGACGACATCATAGAGAACGCCCACAGAAAAGCAAGGCAGATCATGCAGGACGCCGAAAAATGTGGATTCGACGAAGGCTATGTGAAAGGCATCGAAGCCGGCGGGAAGCTGGCGGAGGAGAAGGCGGAGAAGGCTCTCGTCGAGCTCAGGGAACTGATGGAGCAGATCAGGCAGGATGAAGACGCTCTGGTTGCCAGACACGAAAAGGAAATCATCATGCTTTCCCTCGAAATAGCCAAAAAAATAATGAAACAGCAGATACTGCTCGATGAGGACGCCCTGCCAAAGATGCTCGACCTGGTCCTGCGGGAGTATAAAAACGAAACGGCGGTCAAATTATATCTTTCCGAATTCCATAAGAGCATCGACTTCAGGATCAATCACAGGATCATGAAGAAATTCCAGGGCATGTCGGACAACATCAGCGTCAACATGGTAAAGGACGAGGATGTGATCATGGTGGAAACTTCGGTCGGGATCACCGACGTAAGCCTGAAATCACAACTGGAGCACATCCGGGAAGCAATGGACCACACATTATAAAAATCAGGAGGAGCTCCTTTGGTGAATCTGGATAAATGCCTGGCGGCCATTCACGGCGTGGAGACCTATCACTATTTTGGAAAAATCGACAAGGTCATCGGCATGATGATCGAATCGACCGGACCCAGAAGCAAAATAGGGGACCTCTGCAAGATATATTATCAGGGATTTGAAAAGTTCATCCTGGCTGAAGTAGTCGGGTTCAGGGAAAATAAAGTGCTGCTGATGCCTTACGAGGAGCCGGAGGGAATAAGGGCCGGAAACCTGGTCGAAACGACCAATGCGGCGTTGAAGATCGATGTATCAGAGCATCTGATCGGACGGGTCATAAGTGCGACCGGGAAGCCGATCGATGACGAAGGCGAGATCGAATGCCATGCGCAGTACGAGGTGCAGAACACCTGCTCCAATCCCCTGTCGAGACCCAGGATCAATGAAGTCCTGGAATTCGGCGTCAAAGCAATAGACGGGCTGCTGACGATCGGCAAGGGGCAAAGGATGGGGATTTTCTCAGGAAGCGGCGTTGGAAAAAGCACGCTGATGGGAATGATCGCCAGAAATGTGAAAGCAGACATCAATGTGATCGCGCTGGTGGGCGAAAGGGGTAGAGAAGTCCGGGAATTCATCGAAAGGGACCTCGGTCCTGAAGGAATGGCAAGATCCGTCGTGGTCGTCGCCACATCTGATCAGCCGCCGATGCTGCGCATGAAATGCGCCCTGGTTGCGACGACCATCGCGGAGTATTTCAAGGATGAAGGAAAAGACGTGCTGCTGATGATGGATTCTCTGACGCGGTTCGCGATGGCGCAAAGGGAAATCGGCCTTGCGACTGGAGAACCGCCGGTGGCGAGAGGCTACACGCCTTCGATCTATTCGATGCTGCCGAAGCTTCTGGAAAGGAGCGGCAATTTTGAAACCGGATCCATCACAGGCATTTACACGGTCCTCGTCGAAGGCGACGACGTCAATGAGCCCATCGCAGACACTGTGAGAGGAATAATCGACGGACATATCGTTTTATCCAGAAAGATCGCGATGCGGAACCATTACCCGGCAATCGACGTGCTTGCCAGCATAAGCAGGCTGATGAACGACATCACCGACAAAAAACAAACAGATTTGGCCGGCAAGATCAGGAACACGATGTCGATCTACGATGCGAATTACGATCTGGTGAACATTGGAGCCTATAAAAGCGGATCGAACCAGGCGCTGGATTACGCGCTGACAAAGATAGACGGCATAAACCATTTCCTTCAGCAGCATGTGAATGAAAAAATCACCTATGAAGACACGATACGAATGATGGAGAAGGCAATACAGTAAATCAGGCGCCATGAGGAAGGTGGAAGACAATGAAAAAATTTCAATTCCCGCTTGAAAAACTTCTGAGCTATAAAAATCAGATCCTCGAAAGCGAAATGCAGATCCTGAGCGAGCTGAACCTGGAGCATCAGATGGCCCTTGAAAAGCTGAATACGATACAGCGCAATTACGACCGCTGCAAGGAGAAACTGAATGATAAATTGAGCACCAGGGCGACGCCGTCGGAGATCCAGCTGTACAGACATTATATCGTGGACCTGAACGAGCAGATAAAAGCGGCGCAGCGCCAGATCGACTGCATATCGATGAAGATCGTCGAACAGGTGGGTGTAGTCAAGCAGCTCAAAGTCGAGACGAAGACCATAGAGAATCTGCGGGAAAACAGGCTGGATGATTTTAAAAGAGCCGAAACGAAACGAGAAGAAAACGCGATCGATGAATTCGTCTCAGCAGCGAAATATTATTAAGATTTTAAGGATATATCCTTGAAATAAATATGAAGAATGAAAGGAGGTGAAAGAATGAATGCAATAATGAACCAGAGCATGACGGCGGCAAGAGCCGATCTCATCGATCCGTCCCCATCGTCGCCGGTCAGCAGCCGCGGAAATGGCGAAGACAACGGCGGATTCAGGGAAATGCTCACGAAGAGCATGGACAGGACTCCTGCGGCGTCCCCCAAATTTTCCGACGACAAAATCCAGTGCGAGCGAAAGGAATCCGCTGAAGGCACGGAGCAGGCAAAAGCGCTCGATGGAGCCGACTTGAGCAAATCCGGTGGCAACGCCAGGGAAACCGGCACGCAGGCGGAAGCGGCCGAAAGAGGGATCGAAGCATCCGGGAATGCCGGACAGAATGCGATGATCAATGCAGCGGCTGTCGCAAGCTTCTCGGTGATTGCCAACGCTTCAGATGAAGCAGCAAAAAATCCGCTGATGGGAGCGGTTGCGGAAGCAAATGTCGAAATCGCGGAAGCAGCGCCATCGACAGCGGAAGGATCAACTGAAGGAGGTGCGGAAAGCACGGATGCGTCAGGGCTCCTTGAGATGCAGGCCATCCTCTCGGGAATGGCGGCGCCGACAGCAGTGGCAGCGGCACCGGCGGCGGGATCCCCACAGACGACAGGGGCTGCACAGGCATTAACAGCGCAGGACGGCGCAAGAAGGGGAAGGACAGACGCGATACCAGGCATGCTGAATCTGGTGGAAAAGCTGCAGGCGAGCTCGGAGACAGGACTTTATGATGCCGGGGCATGGCTGGAAAAGCCGGTCCGGGAAATCATGAAGGAAATAAAGGAGAACCGCGAAGGTGCCAGAACAGGGATGCCGGCCGATATGAAGGCCATAGCAGAAATGGATGGCGGGACAGGGATGACGACGGGGCTGGCGAATACTGCGAATGGAGCGGCACTGGAAGAGGCGGCCGACGGAAGCGGATCGATCGGAATCGAAGGCATGCAGCCTGTCGGCAGCGATGAGGCGACTGAATTCATCGATGCGCTCGGACAGAAATCCGGCAGCGTCATTACGGACAACGGCAGCGCGGCAGCGGCATCAGGGAGCGCATCCACGGCAATTGCCGGAACAGCTGCAGCAGAAGCACCGGCGTCGGAAAGCGTCAATAATTCCGGAAAACCCGAGGCCTATGCACAGATCGGCGGAGAGATCCTGGCGAAGCTGGAGCAGAAGGGGCCGATGGAATTCAGAATGCAGCTGGCACCGGAAAATCTGGGCAACATCGACATACAGCTCAAGGTGACTGACGGGAAACTGATCATCGACATAATGGCGGCCAGTAAGGATACGCAGAAACTGCTGATCAGCCAGGTCGACCAGCTGGTGGCGAATCTCGGTCTGTCGAATGTAAAGGTCGAAACCGTTAATGTCAGTCAGCAGAATGCGACGGTCAGCGAACTGGCGCAGCAGATGATGGCCATGGGCGGTGGAATGGAGTTCTCCCACAGAGGAAGCCGGGATCAGTCTGGAGACAGAAGCGGTCAGGCAGCAAAACAGGGATCGGTGGACAATACCGGCGCGCAGGCGGTGGAAACGGTCCGGACGATCAGAAGCCTGAATCGGCGAATGGATTACGCGATATAAGGAGGTGAAAAAATGGCAGTAGATGGAATAAGCGGCAATCAGCCTTCAGCGGCGACATACGGTTCAAAATCCAAAATCGGCACAACAAATCTGACGATGGACGATTTCTTCGAGTTAATGATCGCGCAGCTGACGAACCAGGACATTTACAACACGACGGACAATACGGAGTTCATAGCGCAGATGGCCCAGTTTTCAATGGTGCAGGCGCTGGCGGACCTGAGCACGATGTCCCAGACGGCTTACAGCGTCAATCTGGTCGGCAAGGAAGCGACAGCGGCTTACAACGACGACAATGGCGAGCTGGTAAGCGTTACAGGCATCGTCCAGAGCGTGAACCTCTACAATGGCGAAGCTGAAGTCGTGATAAACGGGACGCCCTACGCATTGAGCAGCATCATGAAGGTGGGAATGCCTGCCGCTGGAACAGAGACAACCGTCGAGGACTTCCTTCAGCAGATCCAGAACAGCGTAAGCGACACCATATCTAACATGTCTACCTCAACAGAGGAGTAGGAGAAAGGAAAATGTCCAGTCAGATAAACGCTAATTACAACATGGCGGATGCGATTATCAGGCAGACCGAAAAAATCAGATCAGGCAACAGCCAGGGCGGAGCGCCGTCGGCAAACCAGCCGATCTCCGGGAGCGGCTCGTTCCAGGAGATCCTGAACAGGCAGCTGCACAGGAATGAACTTTCGTTCTCGAAACACGCAAGCATGAGGACGGAAGAAAGGAACATCGAAATGACCTCATCCGATCTGACAAAATTGAACGACGCCTGTGACAAAGCAAGCCAGAAGGGCATAAAGGACGCGCTGGTCATAACCGACAAGGCCGCATTCATTGTAAATGCGCCAAACAGAGTCGTGATCACGGTCATTGACAAAAATGAAATGAAAGATAATGTATTCACCAATATCGACGGTGCCTTGTTCATATAGCCGGACCTGAACAGCAGGAAGCTATCGCGGATCCCGAACGACAGAAGGAACCGCAAAACGGCGCCGGGAAAACAAAGAAAGGAAATAAAACAATGTTAGGATCAATGTATTCCGCAGTATCAGGTCTTGCCGCACATCAGACGAAGATGAATGTCATCGGCAACAATATCGCCAATGTAAACACTTATGGCTATAAATCCAGCAGAGTCACTTTTTCAGATGTTTTCTACCAGACGATCAGCAGCACCTCCGCTCCGACCACCAGCACCGGCGGCACGAACGCCACCCAGCTCGGTTATGGAGCCAAGGTCAATTCGATCGATGTGATCAATACCCAAGCCGGCAGCGCGACGACGGACAGGGCGATGGACGTTTATATCAATGGCGAGGGATACCTTGCCGTTAAAGACGGCGATGGCGTTGTCAAATTCACCAGAGTCGGCGTCCTTGGATTCGATGTCGCCGGAAATCTGGTCGATTCCAACGGCAATATGGTTCTCGGAATTCCGACCAATTCATCGACGGGGCTTCCCGCGCTCAGCGACGACGGCACTGTCGACACGTCAGCCCTGGTGCCGATCCAGGTTTCGCCGGCTTTGCTTGAGAAATATTCGGGCATTGCCATCGGACAAAACGGAGAGATCAGCGCCATCGCACAGGGAGATCCGGCAATTACGCCGTCTGTAAACACAAGCTGGCTGAACGGCAGCTCGATCAGCGCCGATTCGCTCTACACCGGATCCGTCTCCTATCAGACGCAAGTCACCGCAGTCGACACCGTGTCCAGGGATTCCGACGGAACAGCCATCCCGGGCGTGACCATCGACGCTGACGCAAACCTGATCGGTGATCTTTCCATCAACTACGACGGAACAGATTATGTATTAAACGGGACCGACCTGGATGGCAACGCCTTTTCTGCGACCGGCACCGTCAATATCGCCACCGGCGATATAGAATTTGAAGTCGACGGACTGGCTGCGGCAGTGACTGTGGATCCGACGGCATATACCTTTGCGACGGGCACCAATGATCTTGGCGCCGTAACGGCAACGGAGGCGACGATAAACGCATCGACATATCTTCAGTCCGGCGCGACGATCAATCTCGGTCCTGCGACATGGACACCGTCGACAACGTCAGTCACCCTTGGGGACATCACCCTGAACATTTCCGCGGAAGACTTTGAACAGATGGGGAACACCCCTGCGGGAACGGTCCTCGGATCCGTCGGCATCGGCGCCAGCCAATCGATCAAAGTGGCGAACATCGCCTGCGTTAAATTTGCCAATGCAGACGGCCTGGCGCAATCAGGCGAGGGATATTATCTTGAAACGCTGAATTCCGGCGCTGCCGTCGGGGTTATACCCGGCAGCCAGGGAACCGGATCCTTCCGGTCCGGCGCTCTTGAAATGTCGAACGTGGATCTGTCGAAGGAATTCACAGAAATGATCATCACACAGAGAGGCTTTCAGGCCAATACCAGAATGATCACCGTTTCCGACTCGATGCTTGAAGAACTGGTGAACATGAAGAGATAACGACTCGTTGACATGATCGGCTGACCTAAAGTCGAACGGGATGCGCCGGGCAGGCGCCGATAAGCGGACAAGCCTGAATGGTGGACCAGGCGCATTCCGTCCGATATGAAAGATAGAGGGATCTTTTATGATCAAACTGACAAAACTGAACGGCGAAGAGCTGATGCTGAACAGCGATCTGATCGAAACCATCGAAGAACGGCCGGATACGACGATTCTGCTGACAAATGAAAAATTTCTGCTGGTCAGTGAAAGCGCAGAGGAAGTCGTCGACAAGATCATTGAATTCAGGCGAAAGATCCTTGCAGTGCCGAAGGCGGCAGCAAAAAAGAAGAAATGACATTACGGCCGGCAGCTGCAGCCTGACTGCAGCGGCTGCCGGGCAAACAAGGCAGGCAGAATCTGAAGGAAAGGAGAAGTAATATGGCGGAAATTCTATCCCAGAGCCAGATCGACAATTTGTTGAACAGCCTGATCAGCGGCGCCAAGGACATCGAAGTTGCCGAGCATGAGCAGCAGAAGAAAAAAATAAAGGAATACGATTTCAGAAGCCCGAAGCTCTTCACAAGAGAGCAGCTCAAGATCGTTTACAGCATTTACGAGAATTATTCCAGAATATTATCTTCTTATATAACAGCGATTTTGCAGGCCTATTGTAAAATTGAGATCATCGAAGTCGAAGAGCAGCAGTATTCGGAGTTCAACAACGCATTGCCGGATTCCGTGCTGCTTGGCCTTATCGATTTTGCCGTATCGAACGATCCGGAAAATGAGGATATCGTGCTGATGGACGTCAGCAAGGACATCGGATTCTGCGCCATCGACAGGCTCCTGGGCGGTAGCGGAAAGCCGATCGACAGCGACAGGGAATTCACTGAAATCGAGCACGGGCTCCTGGACTATATTTTCAAGGGAATGATCCCGCTGATGAAGAATTCCTGGCACGATTACATCGTCATCAATCCGAAGCTGATCAAGATCGAGACCAATTCCAGGATACTGCAGGGAATAAGCGCGGACGAGAGCGTCGTGATCGTGGTCATGAACATCCAGATCAACGAAACACAGGGGAAAATCAATATATGCATTCCGGGAGTGATCCTGGACGCCATGCTGAAAACAATAAATTCCCAAAGCAAAAAAACCGCCAGAAAAGGCGATGTCACAAATGAAGAACAGCGACGCACCGCCATCATCGGAGAAATCGAAAAGTCGAATCTCGAGATGACAGGTGTATTGGGAACCGCCGAGGTTCTGTCCAGAGATCTCATCGAGCTGGAGGTGGGAGACGTCATAAAGCTGGACAAGCATAAAGATGCGCTGGTCGACATATCGATCGAAGGAGAAGTGTGGTTCAGAGGAGATATCGGTGTGTTGAACAGGAAAAAAGCCATAGCCATCAGGGAAGTATTAAAGAAAGGAAGTGACATTGCCAGATGACGGAATTTACGAATATCAAAACCTTAAGCGATATGGAAACGGATGTCATCGGGGAAGTGATGAATATCAGCATGGGTGCGGCGGCGACAGCTGTTTCGACCATTCTGGATAAAAAAGTGACCATCACAACGCCAAGGATAGAGGCGGTCAGTCTCGAGGATTTCGATTTTCAATATCTCGAGCCGGCGGTAGGCGTTCTGATCAAGTACGTGGAAGGTATCGAAGGCAACAACATCCTTCTGCTCAAGCAGGAGGACATAAAAAACATCCTGTGCCATCTATTGTCAATGGATCCGAATGAAGAGTTCGTCATGGACGAAATCAGCACCAGCGCCGTTTGCGAGATCATGAACCAGATGATGGGCTCGGCGTCCAGTGCCCTGGCCTCGTTCCTTGGCCACGTCGTGAACATATCGCCGCCGGAAATACTGGACGTGACGGACATCAACAGCGTCAAATCGATGTTCGGCGTCAAGAGCGAGGATCTTATAAGCATCAAGTTCCGGCTGATCATCGAGGATCTTGTCGATAGTGAATTCATCAGCGCGCTAGAACCCGATCTGGCTAGAAAGATCGTCAAAATGTCCCTGGGCGCCAACGACATGGAGGATTCCGGAAGCAAGCAGGCGCCGGCGCAGAGCGCCCCCGCAAGATCCGAAGAGCCTATAGCCGCTGCGATAGCGGGGCTCACCGGCAGGCCGGAACCTCAATATGCTCCTGAGCCAAGGTACGCAGCCGAACCGAGATACGCGGCTGAACCGGCGCCCAAAAAAGCCGTGGAAACCCAGGAATTCACCTACCGGTCCTTTGATGCGGCGAGCGGCAGCATATACGACCCCAATGCGAACAATCTGGACCTTATAATGTCCGTTCCGCTTCAGATAACGGTCGAGCTCGGAAGGACCAAGAAGAAGATCAAGGACATCATCGAGCTGACCCAGGGCAACATCGTTGAACTGGACAGGCAGGCAGGGGCCCAGGTGGATGTGCTGGCAAACGGCAGACTGATCGCGAAAGGCGACGTCGTGATCGTTGATGACAATTACAGCGTCAGGATCACGGAAATCGTCCGTCTCAAAGAAACGCTCAGCGAACTGTGATATTCTGTGATAAGCTATAAGAACACATTGCGACGCAATGATTTTTAAAAAGAAAGGAAGCGAAATGATGGGAAAGATCTTAATAGTCGACGACGCGGCTTTTATGAGAATGATGATCAAGGACAATCTGAAGAAGGCCGGGTATTCGGACTTTATCGAGGCGGGAGACGGCGAGGACGCGATAAACAAATATATGGAGAACAAGCCGGATCTCGTGCTGCTTGACATCACGATGCCGATCAAAGACGGGATACAGGCCCTGACAGCAATTAAAAAGAGCAACCCGGCCGCCAAAGTGGTCATGTGCTCCGCCATGGGCCAGGAGGGAATGGTCGTCGAAGCCATCAAGCTCGGCGCGCTGGACTTCATCGTCAAGCCATTCAAGCCCGATCGCCTGATCCAGACCGTAAAGAACGCCCTTGGAGACTGATGGAGGATGATCCTTTGATACAAGACGTATTTTCAATGTTTTTCGCTATCGCAGGCACGATATTCGTGATATTCCTGACATATATCGCGAGCAAATGGTATGCAGGCAAAATGCACCACGTCGCCAGCGGAAAGCATATAAAAATCATCGACCGCCTGATGATCAGCAATACCGGATCCGTCATCCTGATAGAAGCAGGCGGGATCCAGTATATGGTAGGGGTCAGCAACAACAATATACAGCTGATCAAACAGCTGGACGAGCCGATCGGCGGTATCGAGACAGCCGAACCGGATCGTGAAAACTTCATGGAGATCCTGAAGTCATTAAAATTAAAAGGAAACAGGAATGAAAAAAGCCAGTAGATCCAAAGAACGAGCCGCGATCCAATATTCCAGGGGCATCCTGACAGCCATTCTCGCAATAGCGATGACAGGGCTTATGGCACAGACGGCATATGCCGCTCCTTCGACTCTCGATATCGCCATCAACGGAGAGGGGTCGGACATCGTCAGGATCCTGCTGGTGCTGACGGTCATCACGCTTGGACCGTCGCTGCTTCTGATGATGACATGTTTTACGAGGATCATAATCGTTCTTTCGTTCCTGAGAAATGCCCTCGGACTTCAGCAGAGCCCGCCCAACCAGGTCCTGATCGGCCTTGCGCTCTTCATCACGTTTTTTATCATGTCGCCGGTTTTCGGCCAGATCAACGAGACGGCGCTGAAACCCTACAATGAAGGCGTGATCCAGTCGGCTGAATTCATCGACAGGGCGTCGGAGCCGCTGAGGGAATTCATGCTGAAGCAGACGACAAAGCAGGAAGTCGAGATGTTCAAAGACCTGTCCCCGCGGGCCAATCTCGAAAACATCGCTCCGGAGGAGCTGCCGATGGATATCGTCGTCCCGTCGTTCGTCGTCAGCGAGCTGAAGAGGGCTTTTACGATCGGATTCCTGATATTCATACCATTCCTGGTCATCGACATGATCGTGTCCAGCACCCTGATGTCCATGGGTATGATCATGCTGCCGCCGGTAATGATATCGCTACCGTTCAAGATAATGCTTTTCGTAGTCGTCGACGGCTGGGGCCTTCTGATCAGGACCCTCGTCATGACCTACAACTGACGGGAGGGCAAAATGGATACGACAGCGATGATGGAAGTGTTCAGGGACGCCGTCATGACAGGATTCAAGGTCGCCGGGCCGATACTCGTGGTCAGCATACTGGTCGGACTCGTGATCTCGATCATTCAGGCAGCGACATCAATAAATGAGCAGACAATGACATTCGTCCCGAAACTTGTGGTGATCGGGCTGATGTTGATCATATTTGGCGGCTGGATGCTCCAGCAGATGGTGGATCTGGTTTATCGGATATTCGAATTCATTGCGACGACCATCTGACGGACCCGTGATCCCGGGAAGGCCGTCTGGCGGAGGAGCCGAAGTGGCGTTCGATTTTAACAGTTATCTGGTATATTTGCTGATCGCATGCAGGGTAGGCGGCCTGGTATTCTTCAATCCCATATTCGGGAGAGGAAATGTGCCGGCGCTCGTGAAGGTCGGCCTGTCTCTGGGGATCGCCCTTGGTCTGACCGGCAGCTACACCGCCGTTCCTATCGTCGATTATACGCTGCTGGAACTGATTTATTCAGTGCTGAAGGAAATGGCGATCGGCCTTGCGATCGGGTTCATCATGCAGCTCTTTATGACCGTATTTCATCTGGGCGGCGAGCTGATCGACATGCAGCAGGGCCTGAGCATGGCGCTGATGTATGATCCGTCCAGCAACTCGCAGATATCCATAAATGGAAATATGATGACGATAATGTTCACGCTCCTGTTCTTTGCAAGCAACAGCCATCTGACGCTGCTGGCCATCGCCGCAAAATCCCTTGAGGCGGTGCCGATGGGAATGACGAAGATAAGCGGGGACATCGGACTTTATATGGCCGATCTGTTTGCCCAGATCCTGGTGTACGCGCTTCAGCTGGCGCTGCCGATCATCGTGACGCTGGTGCTTGTGGATGTCGCAATAGGAATAATGATGAGAGTGGTCCCGCAGGTGAACGTCTTTGTCATCAATTTGCAGCTCAAGCTGATCATCGGAACGCTGGTCATCCTGATCCTGATTCCGGAGATCGTACGATTCATGAGCATCGTCAATATGCTGATGCTGACAAAAACCCACGAAGTGCTGATGTACTTCATATAGCAAAGGGGGGAATGGAAATTGGCGGAATCGAACAGGACCGAAAAAGCTACCCCCAAAAAGAGGAAGGACGAGCGAAAAAAAGGAAATGCCTTCCAAAGCAGGGACACCGTAAGCATTATCGTGCTGATCGTATCATTTGTCGCAATCAGCAAATTCGGATCCTTTATCGCTTCTCAGGTCGAAAATCTCTATTTCACCCAGATCGACCGGGTGGCGACGGTATACCAGCTGACGCCGGCCGTCGTCATGCAGGTCGCCCGGGATGCCATCTTCCTGATCGCAGTGACAGCGGTGCCGATGATGCTCATCATCGGGGGATCCGCGGTGCTGGCCACAGGAGCGCAGACAGGATTTCTTGTTTCCGGCGAACTGCTCAAGTTCAAATACAGCAGGATCAGTTTTTTACAGGGAATGAAGAGGCTTCTCTCTTTGAGATCCATTGTGGAGCTGGTAAAATCACTCAGCAAGATCGGAATAATAATATTCCTTATATATAAAAGCCTCGGCAACATTCTTCATATCGCACCCAATATCATGAATATGAGCGTGAAGGATTCGGTGGCTTTCATGGTGGACAGGGTCATGTCCCTCGTGTTCAGCATCTGCCTGATCTTCGTTGCCGTTGCGATCCTTGACTACGCGTACCAATGGTACGATTACGAAAAGCGGCTTCGCATGACAAAACAGGAAGTGAAGGACGAGTACAAGCAGACTGAGGGGGATCCGCTGATTAAGAGCAAAATCAAGGAACGGCAGCAGAAGGTCAGCCTCAACAGGATGATCCAGCAGGTGCCGAAGGCCGACGTCATCGTCAGGAACCCGACACATTTCGCCGTCGCCCTGAAGTATGACATCAAGAAGGATCTCGCGCCGATCGTCATCGCCAAGGGACAGGATTATGTAGCCTACAGGATTGTCGAAGCCGGGACGCGCCATAATATACCGATCGTCGAAAACAGGCCTCTTGCCAGGGGGCTGTATGAGTCGGTCGAAATAAACAGCTTCATTCCGACGGAACTTTACCAGGCCGTTGCCGAACTCCTCGCCTGGGTGTATGGTAATAAAGAGAAGGAAACGAAAAAGTCATGAGAATACTAAACAATGTGGCAGTCGTATTCGTAGTATTGATAATAGCCCTGATCATCATTCCGCTGCCGCCGTTCTTTCTTGATTTTATGTTCATTATTAATATAGCGGTATCGCTGATCATTTTGCTGACGACGATGTATATCGCCGGGCCGCTGGAGTTTTCGATATTTCCGTCGATGCTGCTGATCACAACGCTGCTTCGGCTGTCGCTGAATATATCTTCAACCAGGCTGATCCTGTCGAATGGCGGGCAGGCCGGTCAGGTCATTGCGACCTTCGGAAGCTTTGTGCTGGGAGGCAATCCCATTGTCGGCTTCATCGTATTCATCATCATCATCGTCGTGCAATTCATCGTCATCACCAAAGGAGCCGAGCGTATCGCCGAAGTCGCCGCAAGGTTCACATTGGACGCAATGCCCGGAAAGCAGATGGCTATAGACGCCGATCTGAGCTCCGGCATCATAAATGAAAAAGAAGCCAAGGAAAGACGCAAGAATATCCAGAGAGAGTCGGAATTCTACGGCGCTATGGACGGTGCGACCAAACTGGTCAAGGGCGACGCGATCACATCGATGATCATCGCGGTGATCAACCTGATCGCCGGATCCATCATCGGTATGGTCCAGAGCGGCATGTCATTCTCCCAGGTATTGTCGGTCTATTCGATCGCGACGGTCGGCGACGGTCTCGTATGCCAGATACCCGCGCTGCTGATCTCCACGGCCACAGGCATGATCGTCACCAGGGCCGCTTCCGAGGGCAATCTCAACGAGGATGTCAAGAAGCAGTTCCTTTCCCAGCCGATCGTGCTGATGATCGCCGGCGGCGTCGTGATGCTCATGAGCGTCATTCCGGGCGCTCCGGTCATTCAGATAGCGTTTCTGGCCGCGATCCTATTCGCTCTGGGTTTCATCCTTTACAGATCTGCTGCGGCCAAAGCGAAACTTGCGCCGGAGATCGAAGAGGAAATCAAGCCCGAGGAGCTCAGCGAGGTCAATTACTATAAGAATATAGACAATGTCTATAATCTCTTGAGTGTTGAACCCATAGAAATGGAATTCGGCTATTCGCTGCTGCCGCTGGTCGACGAAAAGAGCGGCGGAAGCTTCATCGACAGAGTTGTCATATTCAGAAAACAGTTTGCGCTGGAAATGGGTGTCGTCGTTCCGACGGTCAGGCTCCGCGATAACGGGCTGATCAATCCCAACCAGTACCTGATAAAGATCAAAGGCGAGGAAGTTGCCAGAGGCGAAGTGCTGGTGGATTACTATCTCGCGCTTGACCCGGGCAGCATCACGGGAATAATCGACGGCATCGAAACCGTCGAGCCGGCCTACGGCATACCGGGCAAATGGATCGCGGAAAGCCAGCGCGAGATGGCCGAGGTCTACGGCTATACCGTCATCGACCCGCTGTCCGTGATCGTGACCCATCTGTCGGAAGTGATCAAGCGTCATATTCACGAGCTGATTGGCAGGCAGGACATCATGACGCTGCTCGACAACGTCTCCAAAGTGAACAAGGCCATCGTCGACGACGTCATACCGGGGGTCCTGTCCATAGGGGATCTTCAGAAGGTGCTAACGAACCTGCTGAAGGAATCCATACCGATCCGCGACATGGAAAGCATTCTCGAAACCATCGGCGACCACGGCCCGACGATCAAAGACACCGATATGCTTACAGAATATGTGAGGCAACGCCTGAAGAGGACGATAACCAGAAAATACACGGACGGCAACAGCATCAAAGTCATCACATTGGATCAGGACATCGAAAACATGATCCTGTCGTCCGTTAAAAAGAGCGAGCACGGGACCTATATGGCGATCGAGCCGGGGGCGGTGCAGAATATCGTGGAAGCATTGACGGAGCAGATCGAGCATGTCCGGGACCTTGTCAGCCAGCCGATCATCCTGACGTCTCCAATCGTCAGGATCTATTTCAAGAAACTGATCGACCAGTTCCAGCCGAATCTGACGGTCCTTTCCTTCAACGAGATCGATTCACAGATGCAGATACAGGCCATCGGCGCAATCAGGACAGGCGGCGCCCAATAGGCGGGCGTAAAATATACATAAAAGGAGGTGTATTGAATGGAAGCGGCAGTGCAGGAAGCAGATGACAGATACATGGACCAATGGATGGCATACAAGGCGAACGGCAGCATCGAGGCAAGGAATGACCTGGTCCTTCTATACACCGGTATAGTAAAGAAAATAGTGCTTCGATTCAGGGGCAGCTACAACAATTTCGGACAGTTGGACGACATGATCAACCAGGGCATCGTCGCGCTGATCGATGCAGTCGAGAAGTTCGACCCGACGATCGGCAATAAGTTTGAAACATTTGCTTCCATCAAGATCCGGGGCGCGATCATCGATTTCATGAGAAAGCAGGACTGGGTCCCCAGGAATCAGCGGAACCTGGCCAAAGAGCTGGATGATATCTATGAACAGATGTATGCGGAGCTGGGCTGCGAACCGACGCAGGCGCAGATCGCCGAAAGGATGGGGATCACCGTCATGCATCTGGAAAAAGTGCTTGAACAGCGCCACAATTCGATCATTCTTTCCTATGAGGAGATCGTGTATGAAAGCATGATGAAGGCGACGCCGATCAATGTCAATGAAAGCCAGTCGCATTCGCCCGAGGGGGAGCTTTTGTACAACGAGCTGCGAAGCAAGCTGGGAGAGGCGATCGACCAGCTCAATGAGCGGGAACGGCAGGTCATATCGCTATACTATTATGAAAACCTGAAGCTGAAGGAAATCGCCACCATATTGAGCATCAGCGAATCGAGAGTGTCCCAGATCCATTCGGCTGCCATCATCAAGATGAAGCACCGGATGAACAACTATTGAAAATCTGTTCAGATATCAATAAATAAAAGGCGGAGGCGCAAAATGGAAAGAGGATTTTATACGGCAGCGTCCGGGCTGCTGTCGCAACAGAAGAGCATCAATATCATGTCGAACAACATCGCGAATGCCACGACGGTGGGGTATAAGAACCAGACGGCAGTCAGTTCGACTTTCGGCGACCATCTGCTGTCCAGGCTGAATGCCGGCAATGCGGAAAGCAGCGCCACAGTAGGCAGCAGCACTTATATGAATATAACGGAAACGGAGCATACCGATTTCACCCAGGGGAACTTTGAATCAACGGGAAGGGCCGTCGATCTGGCGATCCAGGGCAACGGATTTTTTCTCCTCAAGAATTCGGAGGGGAAGGAATTCCTGACCAGAAACGGCCAGTTCGCCATCGACGCGGAAGGGTATCTCGTTCTGCCCGGCGCCGGCTATGTGATGAATGACGGCAATGACAAGATCCAGCTGGAAACGACGGAATTCACCGTGACAAAAACAGGAGCGATCATGATCGGCAGCGACGAGGCCGACAAACTGTATATCGCCGTGCCGGAAGACGGCGAAGGTCTGGATCATGTCGCCAATGGCGTATTTGCCAATGAAAAGGGATATACTCAGGCTGAGGAGAACACCAATGCCGTTCTGCAGGGCGTCGTCGAAAAATCGAACGTCGATCTTGCAAGAGAAATGAGCAGCGTCATCTCGGGGCAAAATCACTTCCAGTCCTGCAGCCAGATTTTGAAAATATTCGACCGCATCAATGAGATCACTGCCAATCAAATCGGCAAGATCGGTTAATTCAAGGGGGGATTGAATAAATGATAAGAGGATTTTATTCTTCGGCTGCCGGACTGGTCACGCAGCAGAACAATATGGACATACTCGCCAACAATATGGCAAACGCCCAGACAACGGGGTTCAAGCCCCAGCACGCCAGCTTCGCGGATCTGCTGTATCAGAATATCAACAGCAAGGCTCTTGATCCGGTTAATTGCGGTTCGGGAGTGAAAGTCGGAGAGACGGCCATCGACTTCACGCAGGGAACGCTGCAGCAGACAGGAATCGAAACGGACTGCGCCATATTGGGCGAAGGCTTTTTCGCCGTCCAGAGCCAGGCGGAAGGCGACGAGTCGATCTATTACACCAGAGACGGCAGCTTCAGATTCAATTCGGACGGCAGCGACCTGTATCTTGTGACAGCCTCGGGAGATCGCGTGCTGACAGCGGAGGGTGATCCGGTGACGCTGACAAAGAATGAAACGACGGGCGAGTATTTTTTCGATCCTTCGACAATAGGCGTTTACACCTTTGTCAATAAGTTTGCCCTGCAGCCGGTCGGCGGCAACAGGTATGCCGCTACGGAAGCGGCCGGCGAAGCGCAGGCGGCCGGCGATGATTCCGAGTCCACTGCGGGCCTCGTGAAGACAGGATACCTTGAATCCTCGGCGGTGGATATCGCCAGGGAAATGGTGAAGGTGATTGAGGCTTCCAAAGCATTTTCCCTAAATTCAAAGATGATCCAGGTCGCCGACGATATCGAAAAAATAGTCAATCAGCTCAGGTAAGGCCATTTTACAACCAACCGGGAGTGAAAGATGTTCAACGAAGAAACGTCGACTTTCAACAGGAATATCGACATACAGATCAGTGCCGACAATCTGACGGCGTATATAAAACTCGAAAAGCCGAACGAAGAGAATGGCGAGCTGCCTGCTGCGAAGGAGGAGATCCTTTCCGCGCTGGCGAGGCACGGCGTCGTTTACGGCATTCGGGATGCCGTGATCGACAAGCTGTCAGAGACGCCGGTGTATGCCTTCAGGATGGAGGTCGCGAAAGGCCAGGCTCCTGTTGCCGGAATCGACGGACACATTGTGACCCATGTGGTCAAAGACAAGGATTATAAACCGGAATACAGCGAAGAAGGCATCATCGATTACAAAAATGTGGATTATTTCCAGCTGGCAAAAAAAGGACAGATCCTGTGCGATATTATCGCACCCGGATCCGGAACCGACGGGGTCGATGTCTTTGGGATGGCCATAACGGCCAGAAAAGGCAGGGAACCTGCAGTTCCGCAGGGAGAAAATACGTCCCTGACCGAGGATAATGCCCATCTTGTCGCGGATATCGACGGGCTCGTCCGATATCTCGGCAGCAGGATCGATATCTCCGAAATGCTTCAGATACGCTCAGATGCAAACAATCTGACCGGAAATGTCAATTTCTCCGGCGACGTGACCGTTTTTGGGGACGTCCGCGACGGCATATCGGTAAAAGCAGGCGGAAATGTGATCGTCAAGGGCGTCATAGAAGACGCCTCGGTCGAAGCAGGCGGAAGCCTCCATGTGATGAACGGAATTATAAGCGACGGCAAAAGCCGGATCGCATCCGGCAAAGGACTGACGTGCAAATATATTGAAAACGCCGTGGTCGACGTCACCGGCGATATCCATGCCGATTATATCATCGACAGCGACGTGAAATGCACCGGTGACATCATACTGAACGGTGCGAAGGAATTGCTGCTGGGAGGAAGCGTCACGCTATCAGGCGAGCTGCGCGTCCGGGATATAGGAAATCCGAACGAGAAGGCCACCCGGATCGATTTCGTCGGCAGGCTGGCCATAGACGAACAGCGGATCATGGGGCTGCAGAAGGAATTGGACGCGACGGCTGCAAATGTGAACAGCCTTCTGGACCGGGCGACCTGGCTGGCTAAAAAAATCGAAAGCGGCGCATTCGAGCTGGGAACCAGGGAACAGCTCGTTTCACTCAAGCAGGAAATCACTTATCTGTCCGAAAAGGCCGATGATTTGAGCAGCGAGATCGATATGCTCAAAAAAAGAGAGTTCACGATCTATCCCGGATTCATCACCTGCAAGCGCAAGATATACCAAGGCGTCCGAATCTATTTCGGCGAGCAGCGCTACCAGTTCAACCTGGACAATATCGAGCACTGCAGGATACACTGGGTTGAGGGAAACATCGTCCAAAGCACATTGTAACCATGTTCGAACAAGATTTTTCATGAAAGCGGTGAGGAGCATGAGTGAAGGCAAATATATAAAAGTGGATGTCTATTCAGTCGACAGGGAAGTGATTCTTTCAAGCAAGAATTATTCGATCGAGGGTAACCGTATCATACTCAAAGGCGACCATCTTCCTAAAATGGAGCATAAAGCGGTCATTAAGGCGGTCGGTTATCTGGAAGACGGCATCGTGATGATGGAAGGCAAAGTGACGATCTCGACGGAGATGCAGATCAATATCGAGATTCTCGACAAGCAGGAAAAAGAAGACCGCCGACAGAGCATCAAGGTCAGGACGGAATTCCGAAGCAGGATCCTGAAGGCTTACAGGAGCGGTAAAAGCAGAAAGGGCCTGCTGATCAACGAAGAGATGGAGGCCCGGGATATCAGCATCGGCGGGATCTGCTTCTACTCAAACAGGATATTCCTGAAAGGGCAGATCATCTATCTGGAATTCAATCAGGGCAAGACGCCGTTCGTCCTTGAAGCGGAAGTTGTCAGAAAAGAGCAGGAAAAAGTCAAAAGAGGATATAAATATCGTTACGGATGTCGGTTTATAAATATGACGAACCACCAGCAGGAAATCATCTGTGAATATATCTTTAAAAAAGAACTTGAGAATTATAAAAAAATAGCGACAGACAGATAAACGCGCGGACAGCAGGAGGAAACAGGATATGTCAAGGATCATCGCCGTGACCAACCAGAAGGGCGGAGTAGGCAAAACATCGACCGCGAGCGCCATCGCCAGCGGGCTTGAAGAAAGAGGATACAAAGTTCTCGCCATCGATCTCGATCCGCAGGGAAACCTGGGATTCTGCCTCGGTGCCGAAATAGAAAACAGCCCCACGGTCTACGAGCTGATGAAGGGGACCTGCTCCGCAGAGGAAGTGATCCAGAGAAAGGACGGCATCGACATAATACCATCCAACATCCTTCTCAGCGGGGCAGAGTTAGAGTTCAGCAATATCGGCCGGGAATATCTTTTAAAGAACGGCATATCGCCAATTGTGAACGGATATGATTTCATCCTGATCGACACGCCTCCGGCACTCAATGTGCTGACGGTCAACGCCTATACTGCGACAAACGAGCTGATCATACCGATGGTTCCCGAGATCCTCAGCCTTCTGGGCATATCACAGCTCAGCGAGACCATCGAGCTGGTCCGAAAATATTACAATCCGGGCATCGAAGTTCTCGGCATCCTGCTGAATAAATATGACAAGCGCCGGACATTGACGCGGGACGTCGAGGAAATGACGCAAACCATCGCGGGGGAGCTGAAAACAGTCGTTTTCAATACGAAGATCCGCTCTTCGGTCGCAGTGGCGGAAGCCCCGGCCCACGGCGAAAGCATATACAGGCATTCGACAAAATCGAATTCCGCATTTGATTACAGATGTTTTATAGATGAGTTACTTGAACGGGAGGGATTGATCAGCCATGGCAAGAAAAAGCAATAAAACGGAACATGTTTTGAAACTCATATCCAAGGAGGATCCGGAAACCGCGGAACAGGAAGAAACTGCGGCAGATCAGGCGGAAACGCCGGCAGCGGAGTCCGAAACGGCGGCGGACCAGGTCGATGCCCTGCTGGAGTCGCTGGAAGCGGCGGCAGGGCCGTCCGGCGGCGACAGCGCGACGAAATCGGCAGCGGAAGCCGGTCACGGACTGCAGCCGGGAGATTCCACGCTTCTAATCAATATAGCGGAGCAGATGGTCCGGGAAAATATCCATGAAGTCATGGAAAGGCTCAACGTCTGCACCTGTCCGGTGTGCACCAACGACGTGGCGGCGCTGGCCCTTAACATGCTGCCGCAGAAATATATCACGACGAATACCGGAAAGCAATTCACCCAGATGGAAATGTACAAGAAGCAATATGAGACCGATGTCCTAGCGGCTTTGACAAAAGCCTGCGTCAGGGTCAAATCCGGTCCAAGGCACGGCTGAACAGTGGAGGTGCAGCGTTGATCAAGAGCTATGAAGAACTGAACGACACCCAAATAGACGTGCTTCGCGAGATCGGCAACATCGGCGCGGGCAATGCCGCAACGGCGCTGGCAGTCATGCTGGACGATACAGTGGAAATAACGCTGCCGTCGGTCAAGATCGTCAGTTTTGACGAAGCTGTCAGCGGTCTTGGCGGACCCGAGATCATGACGGTCGGCGTTCTTGTCAATTTCAGCGGCGGCGCGAGCGGCATGATCATGTTCCTGCTGGACATGGAAGACGCCAAGGGCATAACCAACATACTGATTCAGGATGATGACGACAGGGACGGGCTCAGCGAACTCAAACTGTCAGCCATCAAGGAAATCGGAAATATCCTGGCGTCGTCTTATATCAATTCGATCTCAATGCTGACAGGCCTTTCGATCGACCTTTCCATACCGTATATCGCCATCGACATGGCCGGGGCGCTGATGAGCGTGCCGCTGATTGAATTCGGAACGCTTGGAGACAAGGTCATGTTCATAGAAGAGAGCTTTTTAGGCGAATTCCACCATCTCAGGAGCAATATCATAATGTTCGCGGAGCTGGAGACGCTGAAGGCGATCATGGAAAGACTGGGGCTTGAATTATGAGCGAGGCGATTATCGTCGGCATATCCGACTATAAATGGTCGAAAAGCCCGGATGTTCTGGTGACCCACGCATTAGGCTCCTGCGTGGGGATATGCCTTTATGACAGAGTCCTGAAGATCGGCGGCCTGGCGCATATCATGCTCCCAGACAGCACCATGTTCGCGTCGCAGGAAATAAACAGGATGAAATTTGCCGACACCGCTATTGTCGATCTGATCCATAAGCTGCGGGAAAATGGGGCGGATGCGGCAAGACTGACCGCAAAGATCGCCGGAGGAGCCCAGATGTTCGCGGTGCAGGCCGGATCGGCCATCGGCGCCATTGGGGAACGCAATGTTACAAGCGTCAGGGAAGCCCTCAGGAGCGCCAGGGTGCCCATCATTGCCGAAGATACGGGACTGAACTATGGAAGGACGGTCTATTTTGATCTGGATACCGGCGTCATGAGGGTCCAGTCGCTGAACCGCTCGATCAAAGACCTTTAAAGATAAAATCAATACGGATCAAAGACATTCATGCAGGCATTATTCGACAGACGAATCCTCAAGGTTCGTCTGTTTTTTTATCCGAAAAAGCAAACGTGTGATGTCTGGATAACAAACAAATTACAAAAAAGTGCCCTTAAATGTCGATATATGTCGAATATTCCGTAAAGTATTCGAAGGGTCAGCCGATATATAGATAACAACTTGTATGGCTTCGGGAAGGGCGGAACTTTTTTGAAATGGGGAGGAGAGACAGCGTTATGAAAATGAATCTGTCAAAGAAAATCGCATCGTTCGTCGGTGTGCTGGTCCTGGTAGTTACCTTGGCTTTGGGATTGATTTCAGTCAAGCTCAGTTCAGGCATAATCATCGAGCAGGCATCGACCCAAATGCTGCATTATGCGGAACAGGGAGCGGAGAAAATCAGCGCTCTTATGCAGGGCAGGCTGAATGTATTGTCTGAAGTGGCAAACAGAGCAAGGGTCCAGACCATGGACTGGGCAACACAGCAGGCTGCTGTTCAGGCTGATGTCGAAAGGCTGGGATACCTCGACATGGCTGTCGTTACGCCTGACGGAAATGCCCATTATGTGCTCAGCGGCGAAACAAGCCAGTTGGGGGACAGAGAATATATCCAGAAAGCGCTTAAAGGCGAAGCCAATGCTTCCGGCGTGCTGATCAGCAAGGTGACCGGCGCTCCGGTATTGATGGAGGCGGCTCCGATTTATCAGGGGGACAAAGTTGTCGGCGCGCTTATCGGGAGAATGGATGCTACAGCTTTCAACGAGATCACGAACAATATGGGCATCGGCGAGAAGGGGTATGCATTCATCGTCGGCGGCGAAGGCAACCTGTATGCCCATCCAAACGCCGATCTGGTATTGAACCAGCAAAATGTATATAAGGATATAGAGGAAGACGGGCCTCTGAAGAATTTCGGCATACAATTCCAGAAACTTGGCGTCGGCAATCCAGGCATGGCGAACTACGCCTTCGAGGGCGAGAACCGGATGACGGCAGTCGTTCCTATTCCAGGCACGGACTGGACACTCGGCATCGGAAATTATGAAAGCGAATTCCTGGCAGGCGTCAATAAGCTCTCCATGGTGATTTTCGGAGTCGCGGCGGTCATCTTCGCACTCGGCGTGGCTGGAGCGCTGCTGCTTGGAAGAATGATCAGCAAACCGGTCAGAAAGCTGGCAGAAGCGGCGGAAACACTGGCGACAGGCGACATTGACGTAAATGTGGCAGCAACTTCAAAAGACGAAATAGGCGATTTGACACTTGCTTTCGGCAAGATGGTCGAGAATATCCGCGACCAGGCGGCTGCCGCGGAAAAAATCGCGTCCGGGGATCTTGCCGTCATTATTACGCCTAAATCTTCAAAGGATGTTTTGGCAAACAGCATGAAGAATGTGGTCGACGCCCTGAGAAAACTGGTCGCCGAGGCGGATATGCTGACGAACGCGGCGGTGGAAGGCAGGCTGGCGACCCGCGGCAACGCGGAGGCCTTCAGCGGCGGCTACCGGGAGATCGTGGCCGGCGTCAACGCGACGCTGGATGCGGTGATCGGGCCGCTAAACGTGGCGGCGGACTATATGGACCGGATCAGCAAGGGGGACATCCCGCCGGCGATCACGGACAACTACAAAGGCGACTTCGACCTGATCAAGAACAACATCAACACCTGCATCGGCGCGGTGAACCTGCTGGTGAAGGACATGAGCGAGCTGTCGATGGCGGCAATAGAAGGGCAGCTGTCGACAAGGGCCGACGCCGGACGGCACAGCGGGGACTTTGCGAAGGTCGCAGCCGGCGTCAACGCGACGCTGGATGCGGTGATCGGGCCGCTTAACGTGGCGGCGGGCTATATAGACCGGATCGGCAGGGGCGAGATCCCGGAAAAGATCACGGACAGCTACAACGGCGATTTCGACCGGATCAAGAATG